>Ga0123354_10005135_pt1 | contig 18910 bp, 14 predicted proteins | sample TergutLab28metaG_2_FD_97872 | JGI IMG/M metagenome (GOLD analysis project Ga0123354, IMG submission 97872) | Labiotermes labralis P4 segment gut microbial communities from Petit-Saut dam, French Guiana - Lab288 P4 | ecosystem: Host-associated > Arthropoda: Insects > Digestive system > Gut ...
AAGTGGAGAGAGATCTGGGCTTCGAGGTGGCCAGGGTATTGGTCCACCCCTTCCAATCCAGGCATCAGGGAATCTCTCATTTAAAACGTCAGTCACAAAGCAACTGAAATGGGGAGGAGCTCCCTCTTGCATAAAAATAACCCTACTTACAATTTCTTGTTCGAAGGTTTCAATCTGTGGAAACTTGTACTGTTCAAGTAAATCGAGATAGACAATCCCGTCCATCTTTTTCGATGACCCTGTAGATCTGCATCGACACTTCGGATTACCTGGCTGTATATTTCTTCAGGGTAAAAAAGGTACGTGTAGGAAAACATCTGTGGTGTATGATTGAGGAGACTTGGAATCGACTTAAGAGCTAACCACGTGGTGTGATATAACAGCTTATTGCGCAGCTCCCGTAAGTCACGTAAGGAGAAAGGATAAATTCTGGGCCCGATGATGGGTCAGGTTGATTTAATCGTGATTTGCCTCTGTCCTTCAAATTAAGTTCATTCCTCTTCTCAGATGTCCTCTGTAATGTTTTATTGACTTATCATTTTACCATTCAAAGCTAGTAGTCTGAGGTACAGACAGCATCGTTAAATAAGCCATAACGAAGCAGATTAACCCTTAGGCCACTATCAGTACAGAATCTCATCTGCACCTGCAAACAGATGTGAATTCGGCCTATAGGAATGTATTTATTAATATAGGACAGCATAAAAATCACTTCACAACGTACTTCCAGGGTGATTCAAACCAATAATCCAAGAATACACCCACACTTCTGACCGCGCATCCACTTGATAATATTTCTTGCATACACACAGTAGCTCTTTAACGGAACTTTCACATATTTGCTACATGCTCCATTGATAATGATTCCTACAACTTCTTCCTTGAGTGGAACTCAGGAGATGTTCCATTCTTGTTATGAAAGCCGTAGACAGGTATGTACCGACAGCAGCGTGATCCACTGGCCACACCCACCACGACCGGCTCCACCGCACCACAATTCAGCATGTTCAGGAGATCCACTGACTTTAATGCCCAGAATTTCCAGATTTTCTAAGAATTATATAATTTTTCAACGGAACTTTTTCACAACACTGCTCAGAAAATACAGCCTCCTAATCCAATCCAAATTGTTTCTGGCTTAGAAATCTTGCGTTGCTTGGATCAGAGTCCGTCTAAAGTATTCCTATGAAATGTAACACTGCTTCTTATATGTGATGTCCTCGATTCGGCCTGGGTCCGTGATCCTCAGGTATTTCCCTGTGACCCAATTTTAATATTAGTGGCTCTTTAGCGTTGGGTATATTAGACGTGGTGTCAATTGAACCAATCATATTCTAATGAGGTAAAATGGCCTCTCTCCGTAACTAAGTACCAAACAATTAAAATAAAACAAAGAACTAGTGGAACTTCACGTCCGGCCGCATTACCAGCGGCACCCATCGTTGATCGAGAAGTAGTGGAGGACAGAAAGCTCTCCGCAGTATCTGGGAAACGAACTCCGTTTTCCCATTCGCCCAATCCATAGCTAAGTTTCTATAATGTGTGAATTATCTCAGATTCATCTGTTAATTAAGAGTGAGTATGATTTCACCTGAATCCCCTCAATACACTCTTCACACAGGCACAGGACTCTCTTTATCTTAAGGAACTGCATGTTAAACGTAGTCATCAGAAACAATATAAATCTAAATTACGTCACTCGTGATTCAGAACAGACCGTGTCTGGGACGATGTGTACTCTATTCTCCTGTGTGGCTTCTAGCTACATTAACTGAGTAGGTGATTCATCATGAATGGTGTGAAAGGCAAAATTTAACAGCCCTTTATAATGCACCGCTGCTACTTGTTGCCTAAAGATATCGTGGATTATTATGAACATTTTTGCTGGAATCGCTTCTAGATAATGGGGCACATTATAGAAGAGAGTAACTGAATGCAGGCCCAACAAGCTATGCATTGAGTGCTTTCGAGTTAGTTGCTACACGACGCTATTAGCAACTGACTGTAGTGACGAATGTTATAAATTCATGAATGGTGAACTGGAAAAGAATGTGGCATGTATTGGTCGCGGCCCTTCAGTTGCCAGGACGTACTGAAGGAAACCACAATGCACCACAGCCAGAACAGTCGACGACTCCTTCTAATTTCGTTTCCGATATCCCCCGAATAAAATTATGGAGCACAACTACTAACACCAGCTGCTTCGATACTATGCACTCAAGTGTTTCGCACTCACAACCTTTCAAGTATGAATTTATAAAGTGCAGAACATCTAATGACATGAAGAATCACGTGTCTTTTTATTGCTGCACCATTCCTGGGTTATTAACGGTTTTATTAGCAACGCTGTAATTTATTAACATTACATAGCGTCGATGGTAGTTTGACAAATATAGTATAGGTATGGAGAATTTGTGGAATATTACTGACTGGGAAGAGCAATGTACTCGGACTGGAAACTGTTTCAGTGCCAGTTTATTCATTACAAATCACACAAGGTCTACAATCGAACCTAGGCCTCCGCTGTGAGCAGCTGGCAGCCGAACACCTGAGCAATGGTGCGCCAATTTCTTGGGTTCTTTACTTTTCTTTTAACATTTGTTATGTGAAATATCTAAAATGTGCTTCACAAACCGATATCTGTCTTTGATCCTTATTGTTACTAGTGAAGAGTGGGACCACAATTCCCAACATTAACCACGCCGTTATACACCACAGCCTTTGAGACGTAATCTAATATCTCAACGTCAATGAATGGGCACATAAAGTAACATTTTCTGACAATAGTCAAGGCCGCAGTACTGACTGACACATAAGTAAACATCACGCCTTTTACGATGCAAGTAATTTACGTTCATGACTAAAACACATGCTAGGTCAATCAAGTCGTAATGCTATTCCACAGAAACTCAGAAGTTAAAGTCATATTTCTGTGTGTTTATATTCCTGAATACTCCAGTCAGTACACAAATGAACATGCATAATCTGTGAAATTAAGATCAGAGCGAGGAAAGCTTTCAAAAGACACAGCGTGCGTAACAAGTACAGAAATAAGGTAGGCAAACACAGTGAATCTGAGTGGTCTGTGAGGTAACATGCGTCTCACACAGTTCAGAACTCTGTTGGTGGTAATGTTTTACTCGAGTTCTGATGAACTAGATTCATGCGCGAATTACAGGACGCGTGGAAGCATTGGTTACTGAATATCAAGAGATATATAGTCTTAGATGCGACACGTGGCATTTCGAGGGCATTCCTAGCCAGATAATTGTAAATATCAGAACATTCTCACAGTCTATTCTAATTCTTGGCAAACGCTTTTAATTAACAAATTATTTCTTTGTCAGAATTAAGTTGTTTCACATCGACAGTGAATTATTTTTCGTCTTACATTGAAGATTTCGGCTGTTATCCATAAGATGAAGTTGTGACTCGATATGGCTCTTTCTGTTTAAGGACAGACTTGTTAAGTATGTGCAGCAGGACGGAAGAAATATAGACTTCCTTATTAGTACAAAAGTAACAAGACAATGAAAGCAAAATAAATGCGCTTTCTGGAAGCAATTGTATAATGCTTAATCACAAATAAAATGCAGCTATAAAAAAAAGGTATTCATTTTGTTAGTCTTGGAAGCCAAAGTATTTCAGGACACAGATTCTATGTCATAGAAAGCATTCCGCGTCTTCATTATAAAGGCTTATCTATTAATGTTGCTTATGGAATTAATGGCAGTTTGCTCCGATGAGGATACGAAACAAATAAATATATTCTTTTGGAAAATTAACATATATTTATATATTTCAAAGTCGGTGATCTCTGCACAGGTGAGAAACCATGGTGCTTTAAGCAATTAAGAAGAACAGAAACAATACGGTACTTGCGGCAGTTGCGGTAGTTTTGCGGTAGTTGCGGTAGTTTAATCCTAAATATGACGGCAGTCGGTTTGTCCGAAACGTTTGTAAATTTCAACCACCTCAGACAACCTCACATCTCAGAAAACAGTCATTTTTTCCTGATTTTCTTCAGGCAAATTGTAAGATAGCATAACAAATGAGCAAAGGCTACTTCAAAATACCGTGAAGATGGAAGTAATGATTTCTCTTGACAGAAAGTAATTAATCGAGCGGCTGTTTAACGTCTTTAGTGTTTGACAAACTTACACATTTCCAGTATGAAAATACTATGAAGGGAACTTAGCAATTTTGTACCTACCTAACACAAAGCACGCTGGAGCTCAGTTACCTAGACAAGTGGGTTATTGTTGGATAAAGGAATAATCGCTGTCTTATGAAAAAAATAAAAAATCCATGAAGATATTCTGTGCGACGCGACAAAGGTAGGGTGAATACAAAAGCAAGTGATTTATAGAGTGAGAATTTTTCTTAACAGGGCTAAAAAGCTGACTGCCATCGTAATTCCATCGACTTTCTAAGTACGCCTTAGTTTATTAAAAGAGCAAGAAAAACAAAATGAATCAATATTGTAAGGAATCTAAGTGCAAATTACCTTCACCTCCATATTCTTGTTATTGTGTTCTCGCAAAATACACTCCTCACTGAATAGTCAGATTATGTATCAACAGTAACACTAAACTCTGCAATCACAATTATAAAAATTAAGGCTCTGGATTTTGTACATGTATTCTTATAAAACTAACAAGCTCAATTTCGGTTTCTTTGTAGTCTTTGTAATAACATGTAAATATCAGCTTTGCTATACACGCATTTTACACAGTGTATTACTTCAGTTTCATCACAAACTTTGGTTAGTACTAATGTTTTTTTGTGTAAAGGTCAGAAATGTTATTATATGTAACACATGTTGATAAAAGTTGATTTATACTGAGGATGACTACAAAAGTTCGAAATATACCAAAAGACATAAATCTGCTGAACAGACATACACAAAGACTCTGTTTTTATGACACGTTATTGGTTTTATGTTAAGTGCAAATTCATTTTAATGTGTATTCAAAAGTCTAACTAGAATTTACCTGCTATGGACAAATCCCGTAACAAGCGCAACAAATTCGATGGCGATTTTAGTTTAAGTCAGTTATTTGCTCTACCAATCAGACGTACGCGTCTACGTTCTACGGGACAAATACCGTGAATTTTCAGTCTGAGCGATTACTAATCTCATATGAATTAAACTGAATCAATTATACAGCCAGACCAAATTAAAACTGTGTGCAGTCTACCGGACGGTTGAAACAAAGTTCTACGTCTTTACAAATTTAAAACACACGCGGATTAATTTCCGACACGGAGTAAGAGGTAACCTGTATGTCTTTAATTCGAGATATGTTAATTCTTATCCCAATAATGTAATTGTTGGATGGGCGGAACCAGTTCTAATTTTACAGCGTAAATGACAGCCGCAATTTAACAGTTCGAATCGATATAGAGTGTGGTTATTGGATGGTCAGACTTGCAGTCGCGAAAGTGTACCTGGTGAATAGCCGGAAGTTAAAATTTCTGTTCAGGATAGTATAGTGGTGAAGTGGGAGGTGACAACTGTATGCAGAGTAGTACGGTGCTTTTCCAGAGAATAAAAGTCTGAACAGAATACTGTGATTGTCGGGAAGGTAAGTCTTATTCAGGACAATTTGGTTATCAAGGGGTAAGTTTCTAATTACAAAAGTCGTAGTTAGGAGGAAGTCAGTGGTTTTATTGAGAAGGTTACTGTGAATATCGATCCTCCTTTTGTTCTAGAGATTCGAAATTCTAGGATATTGTGTTTTCTTCTTGTTTTTCCATGGAAAGCTTTTATCTTTTAAAAAGAGTTGAACAAAGTTTCCTTCATTAGGTCATCATTCGTAAATTCATGCTGTTTCTCAAATGATTTTATATGAAAAGTCACTTAAACAAGTATATAAAAAATCTAAGAACAGTTGGGTAATCCTAAGATTCCTTGCTATTTTTCGTCCTTGTGTTGTTCTGTCTCTGCATCCCCGCCCCCTTTGGGGTATCCATTGTATTTTAGTCCCTCTAACCAACACCCGAATTACGTCACGTCCCTTTCCACCAAAACATTTATGGTAAAATGTGTAGATAGAGATATCCCTGTACTAAATTATACAGATTTATGGAGGACTGGTGGTATAGCTCCACTAATTTTTAAACTCGAGCAATAATTGGAATAAGAGGTCAGCTACACATATCAGCCGCATTATACTCGGGGACAGACGTCCTGTTTGGCGTTGATTAGGGACCTAGCAGGACCCCATAGCCAATCTTCATATTTACAGAAAAAAATATTTATTCGCAATACGTAGGTGAATACAATGAGGCAGTGCATTAAATATTTATAGACTTCAAGAAAGCCAATGATTCAATTACGAGGGAGGTCCTGTATAATATTCTTTTTGAGTTTGATATCCCTGTCAGACTAATAAGTGTAATAAAAATGTGTCTAAATGAAACCTGTGCCAGTGACTGAGTACGTAACATTTGTTTGACACGTTTCATGTTCAGAATGTTTTGAAACAAGGAGATGCTTTAGCACCATTGCTTTTCGACTTTAAAATATGTCATTAGGAAGGTGCAGGGAAACCAGGATGGCTTGAAATAAGACCAGAATGAAGTCGGGGAATGCTTGCTACCATTCGGTGCAGAATCTTTTGCCTTCCAGTTTGCTATCCAAAAATGTCAATATTAAGGTATATAGAATAATAATTTTGTCTGTTGTTTTGTATGGGTGTGAAGCTTCATCTCCCACATTCAGAAAGGAGCATAGGTTGAAGTTTTCCGAGTGCAGGCCGCTGAGGAAAATATTTGGGTCTAAGAAGGAAGAGGTAACAGGAGAATTGAGAAGACTACGTAAGGAGGTGCTGGGTAATCAGCACACCCTACCAAATATTAGTCGGATGATGAAATCAAGAAAAATGAGGTGGGCGAGGCATCTGGCACGTGTGGGAGACAGGAAGGCTGCATACTGTGTTTTGGTGGGGAGACCTGAAGAATGACCACCACCTTGAAATCCTGGGCGCAGATGGGAAAATAATGTAATAATGGATCTTTCAGTGATATGGACCGGATTGGTCTGGCTCAGGAGAGGGACAGGTGGCGGTCTGTTGTGAATGTGGTAAGGAACCTTCGAGTTTCTTAAAATCAGTGGAATTGCTTGAATAGCTGAGGAACTGGTAGCTTGTCAGGAAGGACTCTGTTCATTGGAATTAGTTATTTACTTAGGTAGCTAGCTAGTTATTTAATTCGTCGGTGGTTCAACCTGCATCGCATTGTGTACTGCAGCTTATCTATCCCGACTCCTATTAAGTCTGTGACAAAAAAAAGTTTAAATTCGTGACTTCCTTACGAAAATATGCAAGACATTTCCTGTTCTTTGGGTGCTCGAAGGCTAATCAAATTTTCAGCAAAAAATTAGTGAAGCGTCTGTATAAAAACTGAAGAAGTAAAAACTTTTATTCCGCTTCGAATTAAAGAATAAAACGCAGATCAATATTTCAAATATTGTACTTCCCAAAAAACACTATGTGCTAAAATATAAAAAAGGTGGTGCTTGTGTACTTGTATACATATTGTAAATGTAGAGGGCAGACATTTCTTATTTGTCGGAAGAATGAAAGACAAGCGCTCCGAGGTGAGTATGCGAGGAAGTTATATTTTAATTACATTAGGGCGTCACCCAGAACGATGTACTTAAATGATGTAGCGTCGAAACATCACTCCACGAATTTTGAAAAACTAAACATCTAAGAGATGTCAGACTGCACAATACATGTTTGTTTTCTCCCAGCATAACATGCGCCTCTTACTTTCACGAACTTTCATAATGAGACTATAATTTCCATTAATGAGTTTATCCTAAGGCTGTTGGTTTCGTGGGCCAAGCTAAGAAATAACAGAGCAAAGCCCTTCCACTTATACTCTACAGAAATTATTACGGAACTTTTGCTTCATATTGTATATTAGAACCCTGTCAGAGATCGCACTGAGAAAAGAACTGCAACTTACTCTTATATTTACATCATAATGTAATCAGACTATATTTATCAGCTTCTATTCACCGGATGAGCTACTTAAACAAACCCATTTATATGACATGAATAACAACTGATCATAGCAAACAAAGGCCGATTTTAATAACAGCAAAACTACGTGATTTGTTCGGTTCTTTGGTTATTTAACAACGCTAATCTATCTGAAAAATTTAGGGGTCCGAATATTTCGCTGAATACAAAATAATACAACCCGAGATTAGAGGTAGTCACAAGGTACTGCTGGATATGCAGGTCTTTCTGTTACCGGCATTGCACAGAAGTGTGATATCTCCATTTTCATATCCCAAGCTCCTTCGAAAAGTCTGTCTGCATTTACCACTTGACACTGAGTCACATCCCAGAATGTTTTTAAAGTTCTAACCAATATGATGACGGTGACTTCGACATGGAGGGTTTGGTAGAAAATATTTGTTGTCTTTATTAGGGAAATATCCGAGTCCGTAACGGCTGTCGACTAACCTCAGCTTATAGCCGTTTCAGCGTCTCTCTAGAAGCGTACAAAAGCCCCAACACAATCGCTTCTTTCCAAACCCCACATACTAAACATACATTATAATTCACAGGCCTGCATCTCATTGGGCGATACATACGTTACGTCTTTGACAAAGCGTCGTTGACACATTAAACTGAAGTGTTGCCTATATATTTGTACCTTGTAATTTGACATTATGGAGATTTGAATATTACTCACACAGTTTCTTTACACTTGCAGGTCACGCTATGAATCTCAGGAACTTGCATCTGTATTACTATTTCCATCTACAGAAAGGATTTGCAATGGACATATATGTTTACTGCTATGAAAGAGATGAATTTTTTTATAAGAAATGTCTAAACTATGAACTCTCACTCCAAAACCCGGGTCAACCCTGGGCCTGTACACGTGAAATTTGTGATGGAAAAAGTAGCAATGGGGCAGTTTCTTTTCCGACTACTTCAGTTGTGCCCCGTCAGTATCATTCCGCCAACGCTTCATACCCATACAGTTGTTATCAGGAACACAAGCGGGCGAAATATGGGGACTTCAAATAAAGAATTGTTCTTCCGTATATCGAGGAGCACTGGATAGACAAGTCACTCTCGCACTGTACAATTTTCTAAGGGTCATGTAACTTTGTTATGAATGCCAATCCCATTGCACATCAGTATGCTTACCTGAAATGTGAGGGTCTGTTATAAGACGTCATTACGCACATTTCAACAAACAACAACCCACACAAACAAAAGTAGTGTTCTTCAAAGCGAAAAAAACCAGTGTAAATAAAAAATATTTTGAGGTCAATAATTTTGTATATATATATGCAAATTAATTTTACAGAGACCGATGCAAAGCGAGTTGCTTATAACTGCTATGCAACTAAGTAATTGCGAGTTATGGTCAGTTACACTAAACCTGACAGTTTGACAGACTTGAATTCGAACGTTCAATGTCGAAAAAAGAAAGTAATAGGATTAGTGAGACGTAATTAATGTAATTATTGAAAATATGGCAAACACAGTCATTCAAAACTTGAGCAATGCAAGAGCAGAGACATTACGGGAACTTAAAACTTTAAGAAGTTACAGTACAAGTTTTCATTAGTCCCATACCGGAAACAATACTGCAAACTGCATTGCAACTGCTGCTGCGAAGATTCTGTCGATTCCCTAGCAAGAAAAATTCATTTAATTTCAAGCTGATGAAAAATTGCAAAAGAGTTTCATTATGTTCAAGTCTCCGTAAGCTAGGAAATTTAAGCAAAATGTGACGGAGTTAATCTCAATAAGCTTAAGTTCTTAATCGTGTTCACCTGATCCTTCCAATATTTGATTCTACCGAACTCATAACTGAAGCCTTTTAACTTCGTGTCGAACTTCAACTTCCCTAAGCGGCGGAGGGCGGGAAATAAAAGTAATATTTTGCGCACAATAGTTATTAGCAGCTTCCCTAGAAACAGGCCTACGCTATGAATTTAGTTATTTTAGTGATCACTTATGCGTCAGTTTTAGTGTGAGACTCTCGAAAGGCTTACGATTTCCGTAAAACTTTGCAATCACGATTTTTAAAAATATATATTAACTTCTCACCAAAATAAGGCCATAAAACAGAATGTGGTTGTAGTATCATTATACCGTTATATCATTATACTGTTAGTTCTGTTGTAGAAATTTCACATCCACATAATTTTTTTCTATCGAGCCTATTAAAAAACGTACATATAATTGTAAGAACCAACAAATTCTTGAAAAGAGTTCAGGCCTACTCACACTGCTCCACTGCTCTACTGAGACAAGTGAGAAAGTTAGGTTAAAGGGACTTTTTTGCAAGTGAACAAAGTGCAAGACTATTGTTTACGTTTCGAGTAACACGTCATGATACCTGTACCTCAGCGACTATTTTAGTAGCAGCAGTTATGCCTTCTGGTAAGGGTCTTGGCATGTTGCCAAGAAAGACTGAGTTTAATCTTGGTCGCTATATATGTACGTTGTCTACAGTAAAACAAAGGACAATGGACACATTTTTAAAATAAAAACCTATGTTTTTGCAGAAGAAAACTCTCAAGTGTATGAAGTCTATGCGAACATGCGTATTCACACAATACCAGCATCGATCAGTGTTACCAACATTTATGTTTCGCCGTGACTTTATAGACGAAAAATAACCCATTCTTCACTTCATGTTTGGAAGAAATGCTCGTCAGTAGTAGCTAAAAGGAATAAAACATATTACGATATGAACTGACACTCATGCGGTTAAAGTAGATGGGGGTTGAAGATCGTCTTGTCATCCATAAACTAGCGCAGAACCAACACGTTGTCATATCGGCGGTGGGTAAAGTAAAGAGACGTAGTGGCAAGTGTAGGGATTAAATGTTTATTAATGTTCCCTGTATGATTCGCGGTACAGCAGGCAGAAAACAGAGAGAAATGGAATACAATTATATATATATATATATATATATATATATATAGTGAGCCATGTGGATTCCTGCTTGCTCTTTGCAATAACTGCATTTCATAACACATGAAACAACGCAGCAAAACCACCGTTATAGTACAAGCTAATGGAGTTAAGGCACGATCTGCTGTACAAATTCTGGTCTGACACAGACTCTGTGTGTAACGTACAATTTTGTTTCACACTGCGAGTCTGTTAGCCATTCAATTTGCAAACACTGAGTACGAAAGAGTATTTAAAATACTAAGTCTTCTGGCAAAGAAGAGGCTCTTCCTGTCCTCAGAGCATACTCATCATGAAAACGAAATTATATCTATCCAGTGTTTGCAAATACCTTGAAGTAGGCAGACAAAAACCGACTTTAATACTCAAAGTCTTCCGGTCGTCACCGACATGCATCTTATGGTTTGAGTCTAAATAACACTTTCATACTCGTATTTCAGAAAGGTTCAGAAAGGTTCAGAATCCGGCCAGGGTCCCTAATTCAAGTCTTGACCTGATATTTCAAAGATGAAAAGATAAGATGGAGATCTCGGGTATTTGCTGTCGGAAATTAAGGTAAAAACGTAATGGATGGGGATGAGTCTAAAAAGTTCCATTTGTATTATAGGTTTTGAAATCCCTTCCATTTTTAGCGATAGGCCTATCTTTTTTGGAAATCTATGTTCGATTAAGCTCTACTGAATGCTGACTGTTGCTTAAGAGAGGTATTATTATGACTTTTTTTGATTGGATATCTTGGTTGTTTAAGGGATTTGTTTGTATTGTTTCTTCTTTGGTTATTTTGTATAATGATGATAATATATATATATATATATGGTGATTTGAGTGTTTTTCAATTCTTTATGTTGGTTTTTATATTTGTCGTTTCTGTGAAGTTTTTAAATTTTAGCCCTAATGTGTTTAGCATTTTGTTGAGTTGGGATGGTTTGGGTTTGGTTTCTTGTTGCTTAGTTATTTATTGTCAGAATGTGAGGTCTTTTGGTGTTGGCGTGTTGACTGTTTTATCAAATCGAATTGGTGAAGGACTCTTAGGCTTTTGTGTCCCGCGATGGTCATTAGTTAAATAGTAGACTTGAGCCTTCATTAGTCGTAAGTATTCTTCGTCCTTCATTAATACCATAATTAATATTCATGTTCGTGCTTTGATACAATTCTCGCAATTGTAATTAATTAGCAAATAGCCTATAATCAGATTCAACGTAAAGTTCCTCCTATAAGAGACCATGAAGGCCCAGAGGGGGAGTAGAAGTATAGTTCGACCCTTTCTTTAACCTCGGCGCTAGATGGAAGTGGCCGGTCAACGCCACGTCCCGGCTGCTTTACCCGTAACAAAGAGGCGGTACCCATTGAATAGGAGGCTGAGTGAGTGCCAGGGCCGGTCTGGACGGTATAGAAAAATTTCACCCCATCGAGCTTCGATCCACAGACTGTCAAAACCGTAAAATCAGTCGCAAGAACATTAGTAATTAAACTAAACTTAACAAAAACGCGGCTATGTATATTAATTGAAGGATAGTCCGTGGCGATTATAATCAGCTTGACAACTGCCAGTACCTTTTCCTTCTGCAGACAATCATCGTGTAAAGAGAAGGAGTTAGTGCACAACCTGCAACCGAGAGTAGGGCAGTTCAGGTTCCATTCTTAAACAATGATTGTGGGTCAGTATAAAGTCTGGGATATGGGATGAACGACAGCGGAATTTTATTTTTATTCTCTGCAGGGAAAAGATAATTTTCCCGTCTTCACAGGGTCAAGATTACTATCTCGTATGTCCAGTGTTCGGGAGAGCGGGGCAACTTACGTTTATCATTGTTACAGATACACTATTCAGCGACATTTTATTGCTGTTTTTTTTTAAATTAATTGAAAGGCAAAAGTTTACCAATGTTGGCGAACACTGCAAAGAAGGTACTTCTTAAAAACGACGTCCATAATATTTTGCCCATCAAGATTCATACAACGATGCTGTCGGTCCCTGTGACTTTACATTACACGAAGAAACGAGGCTGGTGATATGGCGCATATTGCTTCAGAAATTCTCTGTTTGATATTCTGTAGTCCTGTCAGACGTGTTTGAGAAACTCTGTTTCACACGTAGTCCCATAAAATAAATTATGCAGTAGTTCTTACGAATGTATGTGATTACAAATATTCCGAAAAGTATTAGAATAACAAAGTGTTGGTGTTGTCTTAAGTAATTATTAATTCATGCACGGACTTGAACAACACAAAAACTTGGCAAGTTATAAAATATTGAACTAAACATAAGGCATAATAATAAAGACTTAAGTGTCCTCTGCGCCTAATGCTTCAAGCTGATAATCAGAACAGCAGCTTATGGTCATTTCTTATACTCGTATCCTCTAAGAGTTCAGTATTCCGACCATCTCACGTTAGTCAAACATGCATGTCCCAAAACACCGTCACGCACGCGTGTATTATGCAGACTGTAACATGAAGGTTAGAAAGAAACCAGCATTTATTGCATGCACGCAATCCCCAAAGGTCATTCCCAAAAGGCACACATCTACCTCAAAATATACTCTGCAGTTACAAACACATTTATATTTAATTTAGATTCAAAAGCTGACATGCTGCTTTTTGTTGCCAAATTAAAATGTATTCAATAATTTATTGAATGTATGTATTCTAATACAAAAGTCAGGTGTACGACACAAACATGAGTCAGTTTAATTCGCATCCTATTGTTATATTACTTCTGGCTAAATTTACATTAATATCATCTCATTATTTTTCTAGGCTTACGTTTCCCAAGAATCTTCACTACGATATTTCTGTACAAATTTCTTCCGCCATCATGCGAACTCCATGCCAGGTGCGTCGCAATTCTCATAGCGCTCAGTGTCCGGAATTATAAGCCCACCGATATTATTAAATTACTCAAAGATTAAACATTAGTGTTACTAATGTGTAAGAGTAGGACACAAACCTTGACTGGTATTTATGTTTTGTATCATGGCCCCTAAAGACTTCGAAGACAACTTCATGTTTGTACATAAAGTATTTGTGATGAAACATTCCCATGGTGTAGCCGCGTGCAGAAAATGTGTTTATGCCTTTCAACAGCGGATCTATCTTCCTAACTGCTAAGTATGAAAACTTACTATTAATTTAAAAACCGAATGTTAAACACCGTCATTATACATCATAATTTCGAAGATCAGACGGAAAATAAGCATCTAAGCATAAGCACATTTTACTGGAATTACATAGTATGTGCATTTTGTGTTGTAAGAAGTTCTTCTGTGTAATTGTACTGATGAAGGGCTATCACATCTTGTGGAGTCACATTCTGACGTTTTCAAGTAACTCAAGCAACTCTTTGCTACATTTATGTCCGTAGTTCCATACAAATAGAACATCAAGTTGGGGAATTATAAAGTACAACAGATTGCAGATACTTCGGCCACGATTTAACGCAGCTGTTGCTGTCTGCTCAGAAAACGCACTGCAGTTTATACGATTATAACACAGCACCGCCGATAATCATTTTACCACAGAAAACACCCCTGCACAATGATTTTCAACATCTAAAAGAACTCTATTACATTTAAAACAACGAAATTCGTATTAATTAAGATTGTACTTTTATGTTGCTTATCTGAAACGGTACGTTTCATATAAATGAAACACGGGTTGTGCGGAGGAGGAGGAGGCAGGGTAAGGGTTTTTATTTGTAATTTGATTAAGTGTGTCTTATTTCTACTGACAATCCTGAGCAATAGATATTTCACTTCAAAATATATGACTTCGATTCATCTTAAAAAAAGAAGGAAAAAATTAAAGAACAATAAGCAATAAAGAAAATAAGGAAGAGAGAACAGGAGAATAACAAAACAAGATCTGTGAAAGAAATATAATGCAAAGTAAGTGGAGGAACAAAGGCAGAAAAATCATGTACTGTAAAATTCAGCAAAGGAAAACGAAAACATTACGATGTAATAAAAAATTAACCACTTTACCAAATGCATAAAGAGAAAGTCGACGGCAACATGTCGTTAATCTTCAAACTGGATAGAAGCGAATGATCAGCTTTATCCCACAGTCTCTGTAAACCGAATGGTGTCCACCGAGTTGGAGGCAGTGTGGACCATAGTGCCGCCTGAATTTAGTTGGACACTTCTGTTTTCCTCGAATTAAATCTCGTTTTCCCCTTTAATGACCAGTTACTTTATGGAAAGAGCTGCCTGATTGCTAATCATTTGGGACTGATTCATATAAGACTATGCTAATATGTTGGCAGGTCACATTGGCCGGGTAGTCTAGCATCTGATTACTGCGATAATTTCTTCGAATTCCGTCTAAACACGGGTATACGTGCGGTATCCAATTTCGCTTTATTTATCTTCTTCCTTGTTTGCAGAAATTTTGAAATGGATAAATATTCCCTGCAAAAGATCTTTCCGAATATCTACCTAATAAGACTATGAAGGCCTGAAAATGAAGACCGTGGGCCACACTGGCCTGTAGCCCCATAGATAAACATGAAGTTGGAGAAGGAGTCAGTTACCCGAAGGGTTCGTCATTTCTCCCCAATTATTTGAAACTACATAACGCCTTGCACTGAATCCAATTGCGAAATAAAATTAACTGTCGTGTTTGGAGTAAATGCCAAATCTAACATATTTTGGCTGGCATTGTTTGATATCACTATACCCCTGTACTGTAATTAACGCAAACACTAGTTGTTGCCAATACATATAACTGCGTGACAGGTTGAAAACAGCTTTCTTTGCCTACAGGTCTACTTCAGGATGGAACTTATGACACAGCGCACTTTCGTCTTTTACGCTGACACGGATTTATGCGTTAGTCACCTTGATAAAGGCGTAGGGTCTGCGTAAATTCCAGAACGTGTTTCTATTACGTACGTGACAGTATTAAATATTGGAGTGTTTCCAGACACTTATGTTCGAATACTTTAATGGTTAAATTGGACAGTTGTTTATTTAAAAGTGAACTATATCGATCATAGCACAAGAAATGTATTTAAACATATGTATGTTCATATTGTGGAGGCGTGCACAGTCATTGGTGGATACCAACGTTTGGGAATAACGTGTTACATTTACCCTTATTTTGCAAATTCAGGCCTCACGTTCATTCTACCCATTGATATCCCTCATAAGGATGCAGTGTAACAGAAGCCTTGAATAACAGAATGTGTTCTCACAATCCCAATAAAACCTCCACCGTGATTATAAATGTCACTAATGATGTGTTTATATGAAATGACAATAGTTATTACAGATTAATATTACTAACCAAAAAGGCTTTTCAAATGTCTTCTAATATCTAGAGCTGATTATGTTAATTTACAACAAATGACCAAAAGCAGAGCCGAAAAATTTGGCTGAAGCCGTAAAGTTCCCGCCCTCTTTCGAGAGGTTTCCGTTTTATATATCGATTTATTGATCGCATATCATGACTGGATATGGGAATTTGTCGTAAATTTCTCAGTCCTTTCAGCCGAATAGATATAGTGCTGGAAACTTGGCCACGACCGCATCCTTCCTCATCCCTTCCAATTCTTTCTTCACGGATCACTCTAGAATTTCAAGGCTTAGCGGCTGCATGGGAGCCACCATAACTGTGACAAAAAACACATAAATACAAAAAATACATATAAACAACGGCAGTGATTTTTCAATGAACATATTTGTAAATTTGTACTCGTAATTGTAAGAGTAATATATATGCTTCCTCTATACTTCCTTGTGCCATTTCCTATTCCGTTAGTGCATGGAAATATGCAGCATATCAAAAGTATAAATTTTCCATATTTTATTTATTCTAAATTAAGGTTCTCATCCTTTCGTTTGTATTGCGCTATTCAACGAATAATGCATTCGGCGGACAGGTTAGGAAATTTCTCGTTGTAAGTGCTATATAGTGAAAAGTCAAAATTATCGCACAGACAAAGTTGAATATATTTCAACGTTTCATTTAAAAGAGGCATCGTAATAACAACTTCTATGAACTCACATTTTCCTTTTTACGTCACTGAGGTACGCCACTGTAAAATGGTGTTTATTCGTGTAGCGGACCAATTCCATATTTCGTAGGCTGATTCGGTTTGACAACGACTTACTCGCCATTCCAAACCACAACAGCCACTCTAAAACACAAAATTAGTCTGTGTTTATTTTACATTCGGTATAGCGACTGACTACGGGCTGGACGATCCGGGATCGAATCCCGGTGGGGACGAGATTTTCCGCCCGTCCAGACCAGCCCTGGGGCCCACCCAGCCTCCTGTAAAATGGGAATCGGATCTTTCCCCGGGGGTAAAGTGCGGCAGGGGCGTGCTGCTGACCACTCACCCCCTTCTAGTGCCGCGGTCATGGAAGAGTAGAGCTATACCTCTACCCACCCTCTGGGCCAAACTGGGTCTGTAACGGGGTCACTTTACCTTTATTTTACATTATCTCGTACGTGAATCGGATAACACACAGCCTTAGGCCATGTCTGTGGTGTGTTAACGTGGCAGTTAGTGAGCTGAAACAGTAAGAATGCTGCTGTCAATACCATCCAGCATTGTACTTTAAAGCGTAATTCAGGATTCAAATAATTTGGACATTTTCTAACAGACGTAAACAGTGGTAATGATAAATCTGAAGAAAAACAAATTGTGTTAGTTAAACATAGTTATCAGTATTAAAACTCTTTTCGTACATTCTTTTGTCCGTACACCATGGAACAAAATTCAGCCAGGTTTTGTTATTTGTTGAAATAACCTATGAATAGATGTTGGAATATTAAGTTTCTCTTGCGATTTGATTATAAAGAAGTGAGTAATTACCAATTTATGATATTCTGGGAACCGACCACATTTTTGTAGATAGGTATCATGAAGATGTAGTCAGTAGGTCTTCAGAAACATCGGTACGTACATACCAAACGCCACGGAGTCATATCCCATAAAATCCTGAACATGATACAGTCACGACAAACTCATCTCCCACATTGTACGTGAATTGACTCTATAACTGACCTACCTCTTGATGTTGATCTCTTCTTCTTCTTTCTTCTGCAGTTACACCGGTTACGTCCCGTTCACCTGTCCCAATTCCTACAATGGTATGTTAATTATGACATGCAGAAATTTAGGAAGGGTTATAAGTTGCAGTCGGCAGACTCATGAGCTCCACTGGAGGGAATCTACGGGTGGCCTATCCAGAGTAAATTGTACCCAGTCCTAGAGTTCGGAATGACCACTCGGAAGAATGTAAAGTTAAAATTGTTTTATTGAACAAAGAAATATCATTTACTACACTTGGTGATGTAATTCATTGAAGTCACCGATTACCTCGCGGCACTGACACAAACCTTACCGCTTGACCGATCGCCTCCGCGTAAAACTACGTCAACCGACACATATAGAAATTTTCGTTATAACGGCACGAAATTCCGAGAACACAGTCACGAATCACGTATAAGTAACCCGCTCGACTCTATGCTTCACTGTGTTCCCATTTCGTCATTCATACCTTACAATTTCTAATGTTTATTTTTGTTAATTTATATTTCCATTGGGAGAGAGAGTTGTCGAGTCCTCTCTGACTGATGGACCAAACGAGAGAGACGGCATTCTTCAGTTCCCGTAAATTTTCAGATTTTAAACAAAATCCTAATATTCCTATTGGTTACAATGTTAACTTCAACAACTCCTCACAGAATCGCTTTAATTATTAACCAACAAATGAACTATATAACATTTCACATTAAAACACTTAAAATCGCTCCGACATGTTTCGATCCTAAGATCATCCTCAGGGAGCTAAGCTGTTCCTTGCTAAAGTCATTTTAAAAACATTCACGAAATAATTCCATTATATTAACAGGGTGTTGTGGCAGCATATCGTGTTGTGTAAGAGTACGTTGTTAGGAATGCGTCTGGCTATGGTGTGCGTCGTGTGTTACG
>Ga0123354_10005137_pt1 | contig 18908 bp, 18 predicted proteins | sample TergutLab28metaG_2_FD_97872 | JGI IMG/M metagenome (GOLD analysis project Ga0123354, IMG submission 97872) | Labiotermes labralis P4 segment gut microbial communities from Petit-Saut dam, French Guiana - Lab288 P4 | ecosystem: Host-associated > Arthropoda: Insects > Digestive system > Gut ...
CATACACTTCTGTCAACAAATTGTAAGTTTCTGTGGCAGATTTTCCAAGTTTTGTGAGGAATTTGATGTTAACACGTTGTTCTACATTAGCACTCAGCATTATTCCGACGGAGCTCAGACACAATCCGCTTCCAACAATGGTCACGGCCAGACTAACCGATGCGCGTGAATGAACCTTTGTGTGACAGTAGAGGGAAGTCCACGGGTCAATGCCCTACCCTCCTCTTCGTCATCGACCTGGCCGGAAATGAGTAATAAAAGCAATCCGGTTTCTTTATTGCCACATCTCGTATGCGTAACGGCAGTACCAGACTGACAGGAGTGGTTAGTTCCACAGCTTAGCTGCTTTACCCAAGGAGAAAGATACCCAGCCAGCAGCAACTGGACTGGTAGGTTCAGTGGACCACACACCCAGTGTGGAGGTGACAATGTAGAGTAAAACCTCTGCCCACTGTTGGGAACTGAACACTAGATGCCAACTGAACCATCCAGCAATTCCTGGTCTTGAAGAATTACTGTATTTAACAGAATAATAGAATCTTTTTTCTACTTCAGCATCTGAAAAATGGGGGTAAAAAGAAAAAGGTAAGAAGGCTTATAGCCAAAGTAAAAGTACAGCTCCACTCATTCTTAAAATCGGCACTAGATGGAGGTGACTGTTCAAATATCGCCCCAGCCACTTTACTCTTGGCAAAGAACCCTGCAACCCATTGACTAGGGGATTCAACAGGCCCCTGAGCTGGTCTGGAAAGGTGAAAAAATGAGGTAGGTTTAACCCTATAATCATGTACAAACATGACCACATTCAATACAGGCAGCTTCCTGAAAGATAACAAACGTAAATGGGAGTCAATCCATCACTCCATATTCTGATAAATATGGTACTCAGCAAAGCTCCATTAGCACACTCACAACCATAAAATGACCTTTGTTTTAGGAATGTTTGATCAACTACTAACCTATGCGGGTCTCTGAAACATCTGGTGAATGGCCTAGCATGCCGTATGCTGGTCGCTGTGTGTTAACATGGTAGAAATTTAAAAATCCATCCTACACCAGAAAAACTCAAGCCATCATGAGAAACAACTGGCTTTTAAATCAGTCTCCTATAATTTAATGTATCTGAAAAATTAACACATCTCTTCTGCTATGTGAATGTCTTCCAGCCATGCTCAACCACGCTCTCACCACCTTCCATTTCCCAGCTGTAACCTACTGTGTCTATTGTGTGACATACTCAGAGCAACAACAATTTCTTTGAGCTTAATCTAGATTCACATACTTACTCATCTTCACACCACATTAATTAATGAGGATTAAAATAACATATCATGTACACATGTGGGCAATAATATAATTACATTTCATTACTATTTTTTACATATTACACATTATGACACTATTTCTAAATGACTTCAGATAAATAAATTTGTTTCAGATCAATGAATTTTCACTTAACAATTATTAAAAATTACATCCCTTTCTTAAACCTAGGAATTACTGGAACCTCTAAACACTATACAACAATTAAACAATTTTATTACAATCAACCTTGACACAAGCATACCTGAAATGAAACGCCTGTAGGGCATGAAGAAGGCGGCAGCTCATGGAAGTATTCATCTGTGGCATCATCTTTATCCCATGATCCCTCTTCACAACGTTCAAGGTACTCCTGTGGGGCATCTATGGTTTGGCCAACACGACGGGCCCATCCTACTGGATGTATAAGTGGCGAATCTTCATGGCACCAAAAACCATTATCTTCTGGGTCTACATTATAATAGCACACATGAAGTCGCTTCCCAACTATCTTCCGAACTCCTGCAACCTTTACTTGAGAAATGCGGTTTTTGTCCACAACCTCCAAGTTCAACCCACATCTGGAAATCAAATATATTTTGAAGAAGCTTTAGGTGCTAATACATAAGTACATAGTTTTAATTACCGGTTTACTCAATTACAGCAAATCATATTTAGTATTTCGGATCATATGCTCACAGAGTATTGTAATGTGAGATAACTGTCTTCTTGGTACAGTTGAAAAGAAAGAATCAATTTGACCATCAGCACTGTATGATACAGATGTGCATGGCTGGCTGACACTGTGACTTCCTTGTACTTAATTAAGCACCACACCAGACAGACAATATGGGAAGCAGAGGCATAGTCCTACATATTCTTTAACCTTGGCCCCAGCTGCAGATGAGTGGTGAGCTTTATACCCTAGTCACTTTATGCCTGCACTCAGATATGTTGGGGAGGGTCCTGGAGCTGGTCTGAACACAGCTGTGACTTCAGTCAAGATAACTGATATACCATATTTCCTCAAATACCTAGCACCCCTGAATAACCCTGTATGTTTGAAACTTCAAGAAATGAGAACTAAAAATATCTGATATGATTTACTGAAGTGTTACACCATGTATGTTGGATGTTAAATGTAAATTAGCATCTTAAAACCTGAATACAATGTTGGATTATTTTGCTACAGCCTTGCATTTTCTATCTGATGTTCTGGCACTTACAGACACTTTTCTCTTCCCAGTACACAAGCTGTTACTTCCAAAAAGAGCCCCTATCACTTATCCCCAATCAATACCATGAACCCAAGGCAATACTTCAGATGTAGCCAGCCACAAAGCTGTCCTATTTGACAAACAAATCTGTATCTTACCTACAGCCTGTAAATACATGCCTCTAATACAGTACTCACCTTCTGCACAGCAAATGCAGTTTACTTACACACCTTGACACAGCTGTCTACCTGAGACGATTTTACTGAATTCTGTCACTGCAAAAGCTTCAAGACTTATATAAATGTAGTTTTGGCCTACATCATAGATAAAATGCATCTGATGTATGTAGGCAAACAGAATAGTTACAGTGCAACTTTGAACAAACAGCACTTCTAACCTGACCACAAATAAGATGCACGCTGTTGCAAACCTTGTCACAAATGAACTGTACACTATTACCAACCTCATCACAAATAAACCACAAACCAATGTCACACCTGTAACAAATACACTACATGCCCTTGATTTGTTATCACATTCTTTTGTTCCAGAAAACATCTTATTATGTCTTGTGAGTGTGTGTCTATGTATATACAGCCCTTCACCATACTGTTCAATATGTACCTGAATCTGGAGACAAGGCTGTCGGTAACTTTATTGTAGAAGTTAGATGGGAGTGTACGTGCCCCTGTTAATCGCTTCACAAGGAACTCCTTCCAGTCCTTGTACTTATCTTCAATTGCTGCAATGAGCATGTTACACAGCTATTTCAGTTTAAGGTTCACTTGACAAAAAACAATAAATGAAAATAATACAAACTCCCAGATCAAGTCTTCACCATGTCAATAAACACCCTATCAAAACCATACAGTTCTGGATTATACCACCATGTAGTTCAGCAAGTGGGTATATTTCAGAGCAACATACTGTCTGTATCTTAAGAGTAAAACCCACCTATCTCACCACATGGTGTCATATGCCAGAATACTACTAAATTAATATTCATCAATGTGAAAATCTCAAATCTCATTAAAATTCCCAAATGTTACACCACTTAAAAGTTTGCCATATTACAAAAGCTTGACAAATAAGGAATGTTGGTAAATATACTAAATGTTCTTTGTCCAGACTGCAACCGTAACATTCACCACTGTGAACACCTCAAATTTCATTTTCAATTTTGCAGAAGTTGTGTAATAAAAGGGTTTCAGGTGCCTCAAATGTTAGCAAATTTATACACCTCCCAATAGCTGTATAAAATGAAAGGCACCTAGAACAGCCCTAGCATAAAACACATGCATGGATTGTCTTCCCTGATGCATCACCAATGTACCATGTTCTGACAGCATTAGAAGGAAAAGGTACAACTGTCCCTCTCCACACTATGAAGGCACATGGGAAGACACAGCTCCACTCATTCTTAACCTTAGCATTTGGGAGAGCTGAGTGGCCAGCTTTATACTCCACCTACTTAAACGCCAGTATCCATCAAATAAGAGGGTGGGTGGACTCCGAAGCCAGTCTGGACATTACCCAAAAGTGACATACAGAAGCATTTTATTTAATCATACTGTGAACTGCCAAGACAATACATCAAAAGTGGTAAATGAACAAAATTTGAGAATAGAGCTTTGGTCAAATGCTACTGACATGGGAAAACCACAGTACTCAGAGAAAACCCCATCCCAGGGCCACTTTCTCCACCAAAAATCCCACATGGTGTGGCCTAGGATTGAACCTGGGCATCTGTCGTGGGAGACCAGTGACTAAACACAAGCCACAGTCTTCTGCAGACCTGTGCCATGAATCAAACCACAATTCTTCAACTCACCATCCAGCCATCTACCCACTATACTATGATATCCTGGCTCCCCTTATTCAAGCATTCAACAATTACACCACATACTTACTTTTCGGTGGGATGAGTGGTTTCCCTCGCGTAGCACACCACCCTACTGGATGCACAGAGTTTGAACAAAGACTAACCCAAAAGTCTTTGCTACAGTTTTGACCGAAGCCTTCATAACGAAGCAACGCTTTGTACCCAGCTATCTTCAGAACTGTTGCCACCCAGAAGGAATCAGGGAATGATTCTGTAAAATCATCACAATCTGTGTTCTCTACTTCAACCTTCATTCCCACAGTGATATTCTCCCAACAGTCAGCCAGCGGAGCCTGCAGACATAACATGCACCACACATCTTCAACTCTCACAATTTCTAAACTTAATAATTACTACAACAATAGCTGCAAATCTGCAATCAAACCCTCTTTGGATATCAGCCACATCAGGTTTCGTTTAAAACCATGGTTTTCATGACCTACTCTGCCTCTAGTGTTGACCCTGATGACACTGACACCTCCAGAACACTGGTTTTTATGCAACTCTGACATGGCTGATCACCCACGAGGATGTAACTGCACCTATTCACAATAGAAGCTTTCAACTTTAGGAATGGCACAATTATGGGCACAAAAAATGGGATTCATTGAAGTTTTTGAGACTCAAGCACTCAGGCAGTCAAGAAATCCCCACCCCCAATTTTTTTAAATATAAGCTACACAAGTGCCTTTTACTTGGGTTGGTACAGTACACAAGCTGCAAGGGTGTATATATCTAACAGGGCTCTAAAAAATGCCTTATAGTTGGCACGTTCTTGGCACTGACTTTGGCCAAACTTTGGTATTTCAGTAAACAATGCACACTGACTATAGCCAATGTTAGGCACCAAATGGTTAAGTTCATTACACTGTTCTCATAAACCTGCCACTGTTCCCTGTCCTTGGCCAGAAGAATCCAGTCCAAACCTTAATAACCTACTTCCACATTACCAATTTTAATATCATTCTTCCTAGATCTACCACAACACTTCTTCCTGCCAGGTTTCCTGACAATTTTTATGTATTCTCTATCACATATTAAGCTCCTGTGCTTCAACTACATATAATTAAGTCTATGGGGCACAGTCCTTTACAAAAAGACAGGGGTCACCTAATTCATAGAAAAGTGTGTCAACAGCATGTCTCTGGTCCCTACCCTACCCACATAAATCCATTCCACATTCTCACACTCTAATTCTTTAAGATCCACTTTAATATTCATCTCCCACTTTGTGTGTAATGAAATGTGTTAAAAACATAGCAATTCACTGCAAACTATCAGGAACCCTAGGGGCATCAATTAGGGCTCCTTCTGAGAGGGCCTGAGAGAGAGATTGGACAGGGGCCGAAATGAACACGAAAGATGAGGCTATATTGGGGCTTGACATTCACTGGGTTCAGCAGGCCCTAATCTCAGCCTATGATGATAACTGTCCTCTCAGACCTGTCAAAACAGGTGCGTAATCTCTGAAGTGGACATCAGGGCTGGAGTCCCTCAGAAGAGGAGTGAGACGGCTCTTTAATAAGTAAGGTAAATCAGTCCCATTACAGGCCCAAGGTGCCCAGAGGGTTCCAGGAAGTTAAGGTTCCCAGATTACGTGACAATGGCCCAGGATGGTGGGTTGTCAGCCTTATGCACTGGCCATTTTTACCCCCAGGAAATACTCCTGGTACTCATTTCTGTTACAGGCTGAGTCGACTCCAGGGCCATAGTGCGATTGGAAGGACTTTGTCAATGAAAAATTCCAATGACACCATCTGGAATCGAACCAACGACCTTCCGATTTGTAGCACAGCACCCTTTAATAAGTGCCGAACAAATAAGAACCCACATAGTTGGGAACTCTATAGAGGGGCTCGGCAGAGATATAGATAGGAAGTACAAAAGGCTTCCAAAGTGGCTTGGACTTTCTGTAGTTCCATTAACAACCTACTTAGGGCAGCTAGGTTATACAGGGCTCCATCTAGGAAACCTACGATCAGGCTGGAATCTTTAGTGGCTCCTTCCAGAGGGTGTACACAATCCAAGGGGGAAACCTTGGACCTCTTGCTTGCTACTCACTTCCCCAACTCGGTAGTTATAGAAAGGAAGAGAGCACCTGCTGCCTGCCGCGCCAAACGTTTGGACTGGCATGTGGCTGCAAGGGTTGTCACCTGTGGGAGAGTGGTATGGGCAATTGATTCATTTGCCCCATACAAAAGTCCAGGAATGGATGGGATATTCCCAGCCCTTTTACAAGAGGGACAGGGGGTCTTTATCCCTTACCTGGTCAAGATTTTTTGTGCCTGCTGGGTAACTAGCTACGTTCCAGCCATATGGCACCACGTTAAGGTAGCGTTCATACCTAAGCCCGGTACAGATTCCTGTGGCATACCTATGGACTTCAGACCTATCAGTCTCACACTGTTCTTACTTAAGCCCACGGAGAGACTGGTAGATGGATTTTTAAGGGATTAAATTCTTGTGCTCATTCCATTACATCACAACCAACTTGGATACCAGGCTGGAAAATCTGTGGAAACGGCCTTTCCATTAGCTTGTGGTTTGGGTTCGGAAGGTGCTTGACCAACAGGAGACAGCTCTGGGTGTTTTCTTTGACAAAGAAAGTGTGTTTAATAACACCTCCTATGACTCCATGTGTTGCACTGCCTAACCTTGGGGTCAATTACACCACCATACAATGGATTAGAGCTACCCTGGAGGGTCGGCTGACTATGGCGACTCTTTGTGGATTTTCCAGGACTGTCAAGGTTTCTTGAGGCTGCCCAAAGGGAGGTGTCACTGCTCCTATGGTGCCTTGTTGCTGACTAATTTATAGCAAGGCTCAATAGGGGTGCAGTTTATACTCAAGGATTTGCAGATGACATCTGTCTTCTAGCTGTAGGAAATATTCCGAAATACGGTATCAGAGCTCGTACAATGGGCCCTTCATACTGTAGAAATGTGGTGTCATGAGCTCGGGTTGTCAGTTAATCCTGACAAGACTGGACTTGTTGCGTTCACGTGATGAAGGAAACTATCAGGGTTCTTTGAACCATGCCTTTTTGGGACGACCTTACACCACTCTATGTTGGTCAAGTATCTTGAGGCAGTCCTGGATTCATGGCTGACTTGGAGGGAGCACATAATGTGTTAAAGTAAGGAAGGCTTATAATTTGTTGTGGGCCTGTAGGAGGGCCTATGGTGTGACATGGGGCCTGAGACCCAGGGTGGCTCATTGGCTCTACATCTCTATCATCAGGCCATCCATTACTTTTGCAGCCTTGGTATGGTGGCCTGGCTGTCAGATGGCCAGTGCCAAGAAAAAACTAAGCAAAATTCAAAGACTTGCAGGCTTAGGGATAACGGGAGTGACGTGCACTACTCCCACCAATGCTGTGGAAGCACTTATTTGCTTCCCCCCACTGGAGTAATTGGTACACAGTGAGGCCAGGTCAGCTGTGCATTGCCTCTGAGTCTGGGAAGTTGGTCTTCCCTACATCCCCATCAAGGACAGAGCAGCATACTGATGCAGCTTCAGCAGCCAGACCCCACATTCAATATGAGGGTAGATGTTATGAGGCCAGCATTCAATTCTGAACCCTAATATAGGGTTACTATGTTGACTAGGGAAGACTGGACCAGAGGAACTGGGACTCCTCCTGCAGTCAAAGGGCTCGTCTGGTTTACAGATGGGTCCAAGATGGAGGAGGGGACCAGGGCTGGAGTCTATGGGCAAGCTGTGGGAAGAAGGCTCAGTTTTTCTCTAGGAAGGGATGTTACAGTTTTCCAGGGTGAGATATATGCTAGCTTGGCAAGTGCTCATGAAATTCAATTTCAGGGTAGACCAGAGAAGCACATATCTGCTCTGATAGGCGGCTCTGAAAGCTCTTCAGGCCGTCAGAACGTCTCCATTCGTCCAAGAGTGCCAGAAGGCATTAAATGATATCTCTACCTGGCATGCTGTGGGGCTGTATTGGGTCCCTGGACATGCTGGGGTACAAGGAAATGAAATCGCTAACGAGCTCACAAGAGGCGGCTCTGCTCTAAAGTTTGTTGGACCTGAGCCAGCCTTGGGAATCTCTAAGCAGGATATAAGAAGGATTAGATGTTGGTTGGTTAACCAGCATTGGATATGGTGGTGAGGTCTTGGTAATACCCAAAGACAGGCTCAAGAATTAATTTTGGGACCCTGTCTGGTGCTAAGGCTAGGTTTCTGTCCTTTAACAGGACAAAGTCCAGGGCTGTTACTGGCCTTCTTACTGGACATAATACCCTGAGAAGACGTCTTCACTTAATGGGGCTGTCAGACAGTCCAGTGTGTAGGAGGTGCAGAGCAGAGGATGAAACCTCGGCCCACATTCTTTGTGAATATGAAGCTTTGGCTTAACTCAGACATGTGTATCTGGGGTCCTTCTTCTTGGAGTCAGAGTACATCAACAGTACAAATCTGGGGGCCATCTGAACTTGAGCAAAGTAAGCGGGCTCCCATGAAATGATATGGGGAACAAAGGGACCATCAATTAAGGCCTAGGTGCATCAGTACCGTACAGTCTCAAAACCCAATCATCAAACAATCAATCAATCAACTGTATGCTTTCTTCTGGGTAATTTCCCGACGTGTGAATTGTATATGCCGACGTTTCGGAACACGGTCTGTTCCATCTTCATAAGCAGGTAGGTAAGAAGTATGACTGGATTGAGAAAAGTTGTAGTATTTATACAGGAAAAGGTTTGACTCGAAAATAGCCTGAGCCAATAGGAAGGAGGGTGACAGATTAGGGGCGGTTCAGAGTATAGAATCAGGCTGTGGAGGGTGTCAAGGAGAAGCGTGCGTGTTGGGGTGAGGTCAAACTATTGTGTATTAGGTGGCTGTCTCCTTTCCTTCAGCTTGGTAGAAGTGGTTTCCAAGATTTGCTTAGGATCAGGCCATCTTCTCTGTTGATGTTGTGTGGGTGAATTTCAATAGCTTCCCTGACGAGCTGATCCATGTATCCAGTTTTAGCAGAAAGCAAATCTTGGAAACCACTTCTACACAAGCTGAAGGAAAGGAGACAGCCACCTAATACACAATAGTTGGACCTCACCCCAACATGCGCCCTTCTCCTTCACACCCTCCACAGCTTGTTTCTGTACTCTGAACTGCCCCTAACCTGTCACCCTCCTACTTATTGGCTCAGGTTATTTTCAAGCCAAAACTTTTCCTGTATAAATACTCCAACTTTCCTCAATCCAGTCATACTTCAGACCTACCTGCCTATGAAGATGGAACAGAGGGGGGCCAAAACATCGGCATATAAAATTCAGACACTGGGGAATTACCCAGAAGAAAGCATACAACGTTCAGAACATGGCGAAAATTTGAAATCAAGAATCAATCAATTCACTGCAAATAATGCCAAAGGATTAAATGTCGGCAAGAATTAATGCTGGCATGGAATCCATCATGTTTCTGTCAGTACTACTTACATGACTGAAGCATGAGACAGGTGCTGCAATGAAGCCTTGCTCTGACAACTGACTTTTCCACTCATATGTATTTGCCAGCTCTGAGCGATTCCTTTTCACCATTACGGTACTTGCAGGTTCATCAACTGGTAAAGGAAGAGACTGTGGTTCTTGAGGTACGTCAGATCCTTTCACTTCCTCTTTGTAAGGCCCATCCATAGGATGAAACTGCACCAAAAACATAACTGTTGTAATTTCAAAGTAAAATTACCTGCAATTTTGCTACATTGACAAGGCAAACAACTTGAGATATGAAGTTCTGAAGAATACAAACACAATGATTTTTGAAACTACAATCTCATGATATAATACTAACAAACACTTCAGTAACTAACTGGGAAACACTCCTTACTTTCTTATTTTACATGCACTTATTTTTCTGCATATATTTACACCTAGTACAGAAATGTGTGCCACTGACACTTATACATACAAGCTGGCCTAAAACAACAAAAGCTGCATGAAACAAGATTGCAAATGGTGCACTCCATAACACAGTACACAAGCTTTACCAACACATTCTATTGTTTAAAATGTCATGCAGTTTCTTGGCACATGTGTACATGTAATTTCATTTACGTACATAAGAAAAGTACATCCTTCCCTGTCCATGTGTAACACACAAATGCTAAACAAAATTATGTACACATTTCTCATCCTGAATTTCACCCAGACTAGCCAACAAATGTGAAAAAATCTCCTGTACTAAACTTTATCCAAACTGGATGAAAAGTAGAAAATATAGGAAATATTTCATTGGTATCCTCATGTAAAGTATGGTTTTTCACTCTACCAATTTTCATGAAACTTGTTAACTGCTCAGTGGCATTATATGGAGACTTCCTTGTCAAAAACTATGGAGAGGTTGGACAGAAATGAATTTTTCACTCCAAGTAAAGTGCGACTGTCAATGAGCAGATTTTCAACAAACTCACACTTTGCAATGACCTCTACATCACACTTAATGAAAATCTGACAAACCCTTTGGCCACTGGTACTACGTCACAAACAGATGGACAGACATGGTATCCACCCTTTTTTTACTTCACAAATGACACCTAATAAAGATTCATAAATCAAAGAAGAGCAATCCCCGGTTGCCAGTCTGGTAATCAAGTAAATTAAAAAATGACTTACAATTACTTTTAATCTTCAATCCACCCTGTCAAGAAAACTCCATGAAATGAGCAGGTGAAGCTACATAATAGTGGTACAAGAAGACAAAGAACTCTTATATGAATTTATGCAAAATTTACAACAGATACCACAAAAATTTTATAGTAATGATGAATTCTACATAATGTATGGCCTACAAATGACAAATGATCCTGTAGGATTGAAACACATATGATGTATATATAATATTAGGGATGGTATAAAAATAAGGTCTTCTATTCTTTTCTCAGCAACTACTGTTACAATGAAATTTACACAATCATTGGAACATCCTTTACAAAGGTCAGACTATTTTTACAGTCTCCTTCATTACCAACACACTTTATCCACCTTTGTGTGACATGTCATGTGCTAATCACAACAAATCTTTGCTGAAGCACTGGAGCTCTTCCATGTACACTGCATTTCAGTTTACTGTAGTCCACAAAATGGCATTCTCAGAATGTTTCCTTCTGGGGGGTCAAAAAGATGGAAGTCAGAAGTACTACATCAGAACTGTAGGGAGGATGAGGAAGAACAGTCCCCTCCACTGTTGCAATTGTGTCCCTTGTACACAGAGTGGTGTGCAGTCTGGCAGTGTCATGTCGCACTAGAACTAAAATCATCTTCCTGTTTTTGCCAAACCCTTTGAATTTGTCATTTCAACTTCTTTAATGTCTGCAAATATTGCTGTGTACTAACTGGCGCTGTCCATGCATGCATCCACCCACTCACCCATCCATCCATGTAGTGTGCTACAACCCCTTCTGGGCCCTGGCCTCCCTCAAAAGGCACCTCCTTTCTTCCCTATTCCCAGTTCATCTCCTTTAGCCTTTTATTCTTAGGACCTGCACTGCATCCCAATGGACATTACCCTTCCATCTTGTTCTTGGCTTCCCTTCCAATCTTGTATTTTGGATTTTTCCATTAAGAATCTTCTTTTGGGGATTCTTTCATCTTGCGTTCTTGTGATGTGATCCACCCATCCTAGTCTTCTATCATCCACAATTCAGATCTAGGTAAAGACTATTTATTTCATTATTACATCTACGGCATCAGTGCCCATTCTCTCATACTCGTCCACATATTCTTCTTATTATTGCTCTTATGAACATAGGTAGCATATGTTATTTGTATTAGGGTCCAGGGATTGTATCACCTCTCTCCATGAATTATACCAAGAAGATTTCTTCACTGTCCTGGAAGAAGCTAGCCATGACTTTTCCAGGATAAGTTTGCACCTTGAATTGTTTTTGGTGTGGAGGACAACCTATGATGCCATTATGCCATTCCATTCATTGTCTTTTTGTCAATGGGTCATAAAGATGAACCCAGTTCTCATCACAGGTAATTATTCTTGACAGAAAAGTATCTCCATCTTTCTCAGTGCAGTGACCATGTTCTGCACAGATGTTTTTGGGCTGTTTTGTTTGACGATGAGCATTTTCAGCACCTACCTTGCATAAACCTTTCTGCAGCCAAGTTCTCTGATGATCATCATATTGCCCCTTTTTAAATCCCTACTGCAGCACACACACAGTTCATTTGTCATGATGTGGCAGTCATCCCAAATTGGTACATCAACCTTGACTTTGGTCTCCGTCTTCAGTGCTGTGGCTGGTTGGCCACTACAGAGCCTGCCACCAATGTACTTTTCAACACTCTTAGGATGACAGACACAGCATCTAAATGAGCCAACAACTATGGCTTCTGCACCACACACACTTCTCAGACATCTATGAATCTCTACTGGACTAGAGCCTCCAGCAGTAAGTAATTCAATCACCACTCTCTGCCTAGAATATCTGTCCACATCTGCCATTCTGCACGGCTACTGCAATGAGTGGACGTGACTTACTGGAGCAATCATGATCCTGTTCAAGAAGGACAGTGTTGCTCTCCAGTGCGTATAGCAAGAAACTGTACCTGGCACACACACACACACACACACACACACACACAAAAAGGGGAGGGGGGATTGCTTTTTGTGCCAACCTTTGTACAACACAACAGTGAAATGAATGCATGTATCTTGATTCTCTTTTCTTCCCCCATCTGTATGTTTATTCCTGTAGTCTGCACGAATTGGTTACTAATATACACAATATTTCAAGAGAATTCTGTCATACTTCAGGAGAATGTTCCTAGGTTAAATCGCATCGATATAAACAAAAACACCTCTTCCAAAAGTCGAGCCATTAAAGAGATTATGTCACAAGAAAAATGTGATCCTCTTGTCATTGCACATACTCTGGCTGTTTAGCGTGAAGCTTTATCTGTACATGGTGTGACAATTTAATTCCCGGAATGGCCCTGTGAAAGCAAAATTTGCTTACCTGTGCACTAACGGCTGCTGTCGCCTTCGAAATACTCTCCTTGTGAAGCCATGCACTTCGTGAGACAACGGTGCCACTGCCAGAAAGTTCTGAAACTCATTTTCCAAAATGCCTCGAAGTAACGTTTTCACGTGTTGGATGTCAGAAGTTCAGCAAATCTTTGTCCCTTCAAGGCATTTTTTAATTTTGGAAAGAGCCAAAAATCACAGAGGGCTAAGTCAGGTGAATAAGGTGGATGGTCCACTTTTGTAATGGAGTTCTTAGCCTGGAACTCGCAAACTCTTAACGCATCATGCACAGGTGCATTGTGGTGGTGGAGAATCCACTTACCAAGCCAGAGTCCACGTCTTTTCCTCAAAACACGTTCCCGTAACCTTGTCAGTACTCCCAAATAACAATGTTGATTTACCGTTTGTCCTTGTGCAATGAATTCATAGTGAACTATCCCCTTGTGATGGAAGAAACACACAAGCATGGTCTAGAACTGCAACCGAGACATGTACTTTTTTTTGGCCGAGATGAATTCTGTGTTTTCCACTGCATGCTCTGTCATTTTGTTTCCCAGTCGTATTGAAAACACCATGTTTCATCACCAGTAATGACCCTATCAAACATCTCTGCATTGCATAAAAGATCAGATAAAATGTGAAGCCGACGTTTCTGGTCATGTGTCAAGATTCAAGGCACCATTTTTGCGGAAATTTTTCTCATTCCCAAATCTTCCTTTACAATTTGTCACGCTGTTTCCCTATTCATATTCAATTCTTCTGCTATTACTCTCACACCTACTCTAAGATCTGAGCACAGCAAGGTTCGTACTCTGTCCACATTTGCATCTGTCCTTTGCGTTTGTGGCTGCCCACATCTTGGGTCGTCATGCACATCTTCTCGCTCTTCCTTGAACCACCTGTGCCATTCAAAAACACTCGATTTCTTCTTAGCGTATTCACCATAAGCCACTGTCAATAGGGCTAACGTTTCACTAGCACCTTTACCAATCTTCACACAAAACTTGATGTTTATCCACTGCTCGAGATTCCTGTCACTCATTTTTCGCCAACTGTATACCACGGACACATATTACTTCCTCTGTTGCTCAGAAATGAACAACTCATTTGGTCTGTGGCTCATGTAAATGCAAGTTGGAACATGTCCAAACATGCTTGAGTACACGAGTTTGCCTGACTCAACACCCCAGTGACACGCTGCGACTATTCCGGAAAAGAAATTGTTGCGCCTCATACACTGTGCAGGTCTGTTCTTGAGCTGACAGCCAAGCCAAACCAAGCCATGCGACAGCATGGGTTCTACATAACGTACTTGGAACCCTAAGGACGATTTTTATAAAACTGGTGCAAGTTTTTCTGACTTTATGTTTTCGTCACTCAGACGTTAGACTTAACTACGGGAGTTACATTACAGAAACTACAAATTCCTCCTAGTTCTAATATGTATTTGATAATCAAGAAGTGTATAACAGCCCTCATTCTTTCAATTTCTCTTGCCACTGTCTCCATAACTGTTCAATTTTGGATTCAAGTATTTTTGGTCCCTGATGTAATTTAACCTAAGGAACATCCTCCTGAAGCACAGCAATATTCCCTGAATCACCCTATATATGCATATTCAAGCAAAATTTATACAAATTACAACTAGATCAAACAGATACACAGACTTAAGTTATTGGGAAAAGAACAGTCTTATGTAGGTACACATAGCCTTTGATTTTAGAAAAGTAAGTATGCATGTGCATGCAAATGCATAAGCAAGCACACGATACAATGTAGCAAACAAAAAGGATCTCTCAAACTTATGAACTGCAACCAAAGAGCAGTAAATGAGAAATCCCTAAACTGCAACATCATAACTTTCCTGCAGCTAGACGTGTTCTACAAGCATATAAATTTGTCATTATATAATTCAACAGATAACTCACATTGAGCAATGGATATGGTTTGGGAATTGTCTGGCCTGTTCTCTCCAATTCCGAGTACTCTCGAGCACAGGCCAAGCTGCAGAATCTTCGCTCCTTTGTATAGAAGGCGTGTTTTACACCTATTGCTCCACACTTTTCACAGACAGCTGCAAAACACATATACATGACTCACTCACATAGCCACAACTTCTTTCTTCAAGAAATATACAAATAAACACAAATGGTTACATTACATCTATTTTTCATGACTGACTAATCAATGTGCGAACTGAACTTGAAATGCAAGTCATCTTACATATGAAAGACAGAAGCCGTTTCCTAGGCCAGAAAGGAAACTTGCACATTTTTCAAATTGCTAGAATTGACATACAGAGTGGAACTTCAAATATGGATATGTAAAGCAGTAATATGAGGTTTGTCCCAAAAGTAAGTGTACTGATTTTTTATTTAAATGTCTACTGGACTCACCTGAAATTACAAATTATCTCCTTGACCCTTGGGAAGTTACACAGTGGATCCAATGTTTTTTCCACTGATCATAGCAGTACCAGAAGTCATTTTCTGTAAGTGTGTGTAGATCATGGGTTACAATTTTTTGTATGTTAACCATCGTCCCGAAATGATGACCCTTCAACTTCAATTTCAACTTAGGGAAGAGGGAGAAACCGCACACAGCTAGATCTGGGCTGTAGGGAGGATGTGGAAGTACAGGAATGTTTTTCTTTGCCGGAAATTCTAGAATTGAAACCACAGTATGAGCTGGTGCGTTCTCGTGGTGCAGCACCCAATCGTCTGCAATGTCCGTTCAGACTTGCTGGACCCGTTTTCAAAATCGTTCCAAGACATCTTTGTAGAAGGCATGATTAACTATCTGTCCCGATGGTACAAATTCTTCGTGCAAAATGCCACAGCTGTTGAAAAAAAAAACAATAATCATAGTTTTCAGCCTGGATCTGCTCATGTGTGCTTTCTTCAGACAAGAAATTTTCGTGTGCCATCCCGCACTTTGCTGTTTAATCTTGGGATCATAGTTGAACACCCATGATTCATCTCCTGTTATTACTTTATCCATAAAATCTGGCTCAATTTCGAGTCTTCCCAGCAAATCCTGACAAATTTCCAACCGGTTCACTTTTTGCTCCACAGACAAATTTTTCGCATGTGCAAACGGTCTGTTAGAATTCCATGAACTGCATTTCTTATCCAAGCCCATTTCTTCTGCAAACATCCTGACACTCAACTGGCAGTCTTTCGCCATCACAGCTCGCACCACTTCCACATTTTGATCATTTGTTGATGAGACTGGTCTTCCAGAATGAGGGTCATCTTCAACATTTTCTCAGCCCTCTTTGAAAGCTTTGTCCCACTTAAAAAACCATAGTTCTCGGTAGAGTGGCATCTCCATAAGCTTCAGTTAAAGAAGCAAATATCTCTGTGGCAGATTTGTTGAGTTTCACATAAAATTTGATAGTATACTGTTGTTCAATATTTTCCTGCATCCCAAACGTAACGAGGTTATAAAACACGACCATACACAAACAGCAGTAGCGCATGAGTGACTCAACCAATCCAGATGAGACAAGAATGGACATGCAGCCAAGGTCACTACCAACGCGTTGATATACACCAACGAGATGCTGCGTTACCAATTCATACATAGGAAAATCAGTACACTTACTTTTGGGACAACCTTTGCATATGCTGGTTCTGGTCTGATGTGCATGTAACTAGTCTCAAGTTCGCCGATGACAGAAGATATTAAAATTTAATTGTTCAATGTGATCCCTAACACTACACACCACACATTCTAAAAATTCTCTCTTCATAAACTTCACACCTAACACGCACATTTCTTTTCCACAGATTACAATTTTCACACATTCCCCAATCACCTTCAACTAAGATTCCAGCATAAACATCACAAAATCTCATGTCTTTGCTCTTCTGGTATATGGCACTGCCACTGGGTGAGTGGTGCCTGATGTTTCAAGACCATGCAGTGGTCTGCTAGGGTTGAAATGTCCATGGGCATTTTGACCCTTGATGATGAGACCACTATGCAGTCTCAACCCACTGGGCACAAATCACCCAGTCATGTGGCACCACATCTCAGAAGAAAGATAACTATGACTGCACTTCAGCAAAAGCCTAAAATTTGTGTATGATAAAAACTCAAAATATTAACAACGCAATATATATGTATTATACAGCATGACCAATTCATACAAGAAAATAAAGAATATACTTTCAAAAATATGGTCCTAACATCAGACTGCTTTATCGTCAACAAGGTAAATCAGTCCCATTACAGGCACGAGATGCCCAGACGATTCCAGGAAGTTAAGGTTCCCAGATTACGTGACAATGGCCCCAGATGGTGGTAAGGTTGACAGCCTTACGCACCGGCCGCTTTTTACCCCCAGGAAGCACTCCTGGTACTCATTTCTGTTACAGGCTGAGTTGACCCCAGGGCCACAGTGCGATCGGAAGGATTATGTCAATGAAAAATTCCAATGACACCATCTGGAATCGAACCAGCGTCCTTCTGATTTGTAGCACAGCACCTTAACCACTGTGCTACTGCAGTCCCCGCTTTATCATGAAGGAATATAAAATATGTTATGCTGACTGTAATCAAACAGTACATAATGGCAAATAAAATGCACCTGAGTGCGAAAATCAATGGCTGTTACATCAATACTTCGTGAGTGCATTCCAGTAACAAATGTACTGCAATAATGTATTAAACTCTCAATGTTACAGAGCTATGGGTACTTCAAGAAAAATTTTGTATATGACTAAGCTGTTCTTTTAATTTATGCCAAATGTGAACTGATATTTACTACTGAATGTGTAACCACACCAAGAGTCATTTACATCTTGCAATGAAGTAGTTCAGCTCATTTCTAACGTTGCCTTGTACAGCATGATCCTGATGTGGCTCCACAGACAGAAATCAAATGGCCTGATGTACAGTGTCCTCCACAGCCTAGCCAATGACACTGTCACTTGTCAAACAAAATATGGAGGTGCTAGGTCATTCTGCATATAGTATACATATAACGTGTATACTATTACTACTAGCCACTCACCAAATCATCACATACTAAACTAATGAACTGACATTTTCAAGACAGACATTTTTAGAAAGCTTATGATTTTGCAATAATCACATTCTCCTTCGTTTCTATTAATTCATTCACAAAAACTGCTTTTAAGAAAAAACAGTTAATGTTAAAAACTGACAGTGCTGCCCCAACCAGGGGCCAAAGGAAGTACATGAAATATGTTAACTCCCTCTGCCTCCAGTGATGACAGCACTGTCAATTTCAACATTTTGTTTCTTATTTACATGTGCTATGAGGTTTTTGTTTCCAATTATTATTAATTATATGAAATGACATTGAGAACAATCATGCACTGTATACTGACAAATGCTTTAAAGTTTCAAAAATATATACAAATCTTTGTTCTTATGCGTATTGGACCGTGCATCATCTTGATATTTGAATAAAGGTTGACCAACTTGATGACACTTGCTTTATTATCTACTGCTCAACATGTTTCGGATGTTAATACATCCATCTTCAGGA
>Ga0123354_10005138_pt1 | contig 18907 bp, 12 predicted proteins | sample TergutLab28metaG_2_FD_97872 | JGI IMG/M metagenome (GOLD analysis project Ga0123354, IMG submission 97872) | Labiotermes labralis P4 segment gut microbial communities from Petit-Saut dam, French Guiana - Lab288 P4 | ecosystem: Host-associated > Arthropoda: Insects > Digestive system > Gut ...
CCACCACCCATCCAAAAACTCGGTGCAGAAAACCATATGCTGCAACTCAACATCTAATGCTCCTGATGATGGGCGTATGTACCCGAAACATGTCGAGCTAAGTATATATCAATAAAATTACCTTGTTGCATTAAGTTGGCATTCCACATTATCTCAAGCTTCATATGGTTCATCATTTACAGAGAAGGAGGAGGAGGAGGACGGGTGTTAATGAGGAGTGCTAGAGATCAGACCAATGGGCAAACATTTACAGTGATTCATAGATATACCGCCTAATCCTAAAGCAGTTAACCCCCCTTTTTAATAGAAAGATGGTGGCAATAAAGTAAAAATTCAGATGCAATCAAAAATAACTATGTCATATTCGATGAAACCCCTCCCGTATTCCGCTGAAGTCTCACGTGCTGTACTGAGCTACACGGGGACACAAAACGTACATAAGGGGTGGGTGGGTGGGTATGTAAACACGACAGGGTACAAATGGTGCTAACCGAAGATTGCCACTCTCCTGTCTTTGTTTCACCTTCAGCCAACGTATCTGTGTCCATGACAGTCGGTGTTTAACTTCACTTAATAAAGAGGACGTATGAAATAAGGTTGAGGTGGACGCAGCATGTAGATTGCATGGGAAAAGTACGAAATTTCGTCGTGGACTGTTCAAGAGGAGGGACCTAGTTATAACAGGAAGATCCACAATAGGATTAGGGAAGAGCAATTTAAATATTGTAAAGAAAATTCTTTTTCAGTAAAGAAATGCGGTAAAACTTCTTAAACACTTATGTGATTGTTGGCATTCAAGTTAAGGCAAGATAACATTCAGGTAGATAATTGTTTCCTTTCCTCCTAGTTTAGTAACGAAGCCTTAGAAATATTCGCGTGTTCCACAAACACTCTTGATTTTCATTTCCCTTCAGTATGTGTTGTGCCTCTCTTGTCAGCCCACTGCAACATTCATAAACGAAACCGTTTGGGTGGGTTCAGAATGCTGCGTTGCTGTCGGAGTGCATTTTATATGCGCTGAAGAGTTACCATGGGGAGCAGAAAATATCTGATGTGTGTTTATGTCTTTTATTACATAATTTTCTTTGTCACAGTTGGCACTGAGTTTTCCATTTCCTATCAGAAGCGTGTCCTAGCCAGGCATAGAATGGGAGATGGGAAATGTTAGACACGAATTCTAAAGCGATTTTATGCACGTCTGCTGACGGCTTCGCATGTTCTCGTGGCAACAGCGGGCTGACACACTGTAAACCACGTCAAGGCTTAACACGAGACAAGAACGGAACGAAAAAAACGCACACACTCTGTTTTGTTTCTTTCTGAGAAACCAAGAAAACAAATAAATACTTGATTTCATCCAATATTTATAGAAACGTTGTGATACTTTCACAAGCAGTAACAAGGTACAGACATGTGTATTGCTTTTCTCCCTTCGGCTCAGGGATGTACCAATCGCATCGGGAATCTGTGGGGTACAGTGTTACAGTTCAGAGAAAAAATTCAATTGTCATACTACCGCCCATTGTTACATGGCGTCGTGTACGAAGTTACATCAGTTGCCTTCCGTATCATAATTTTAAGAAGAGGCCTATCCATTGGTGTTAACAAATCACATATATATATATATATATATATTAATTCAGTCTCTCTCTCTCTCTCTCTCACACACACACACACACACACACACACACAACGCTAACATTTGTCACTTAACAATATATTAACAATAATATTTACATTTTAACATACTTCAATCGACAAGCCACACAGTAACGTTGCATATTTTATGTTCTGTTGACTGTGCATCTCTATATAATCTTGTAAATGAAACCAACTTGGTGCACGATTTACTCTTAGTGTATTTCGTCAATTTTATTTATAGCATCTACATGTTTCGGACCTCTCCAGGTCCATCATCAGGAGGAACAACTGTATTTATACGACACTTGGTACTTGTTATTCTGTATAGCTGCAGTTCCATCCTGCATACCGGACACTCAGCTATACAAGAAAACACATGACGATAATTTTATCATTTTTTTCACTTTACAATTTTGGCTGTAACTGCGAGCCATCATCAGGCCTTTTATAAACTTTGATACGGGTAAAATTATAAATTGCGTGAGAAGTAGGTAATAATAATAATAATAATAATATATTTGACTGCAAATGGGCTGTCGCCCGGTGGCAGTAGTTATAAAGCATGTACATAAATATGAAATAAAGATAACATAAATATGAAGTAAGGATCTAAGAAATTTAAGTCGGGAGGGCTACATGAGAAGCATGCAGTGACAACTTGGAGTTTTGGGAACCATCTCAGTATTCGCTTATAGACACAGGGAAACCAAGAAAAACCTGTGTCGAGGTGGCCGGTCGTAGAATCTTCCGGACGCTGACTTCTAGCCAGCAATCCAACAACTAAAGTATGTAAGACAGCAATACACACACAGTAAAACAATACACGTAAGGTTATAAAAATAAACATAAGATAATAACTCAATACACAAAAGACCAACTACAGTTAACAGCAATGCACATAGGAAAAGCAACACAAGGGGACGTAAGTACTGCATCTAGTTTCTAATATTGTTACTCCACAGGCAATGCACACCACTCTTGCGTTTCACATTAAAAATGCATTACGAATATACAAATCCGTTTATATGTGTATAAAATATGAAGGATCGTCAGCTGTGGATCTCCTTCTTGTGCAGTGTATAATTTTTCCTGCATCAAAGTTTTAAAAGTGCCGGTCCCAGTGGCCGTGCGGTCTAAGTCGTAGGTCTGTGGCGCTCAACTGCTGGGGTTGTGGGTCCGAATCCCATCGGGGGCATAGACGTTTGTCTGTTGTGAGTGTTGTGTGTTGTCAGGCAGAGCTCTGTGCTACGAGCTGATCACTCGTCCAGAGGAGTCCTACCGACTGTGTTGCGTCGTTGTGTGTGATATAGAAACCTCATGAATGAGGAGGCCTTGGCCCACTGGGGGGCTGTCGCGCCAAACTAAAAAAAAAATAAAAGTCCTAATGATGACTAGCAGTTAGAGCCGAAACATGTAGCCCTGAATGAAATGATAAAACTAGTTTTTTTTAACTCATGGTTCCGTGCATCGTAATTCAGTGTTAATAAAAATCCAACCAGATGCAACAATAAGCAGATATTTATTTACTGCAAAGTCACTCTACATGTTTCGGGTGTCACAGCACCCATGATCAGGAGTACTAAAACTGTAACCGCAGCCTCCGGTACAGGTCATAATATCGGTACAGCTACTTCCCGATCGGGCCACGTTGGAGGGAAGTAGCTGTACCAGTATTATGACCTGTACCGGAGGCTGCGGTTACAGTTTTTAGTACACCTGATGATGGGTGCGGTGACACCCGAAACATGTAGAGTGACTTTGCAGTAAATAAATATCTGCTTATTGTTGCACCTGGTTGGATTTTTATTAACATTGATAAAACTAGTGTTGTGTGTGATTGAGTTGACACCTGTACGTGTGATTCCACATCATAACCTGAAGTGAGTTCTCTAGGCAACACAATTCACTACGCCAACTTATGCCTTATGCGCTGGCCCAACTCTACGAAAGGAGCGTCCGATCCGACTCTTCCACTTGGTTGGTACTCGCAAGATTACTACATACCAAGTACTTACCCTTTATGCTTGTAATGTTCCCCACTTGATGTTGTACAATAGCTTCTGTGCACTGTAGATCGCTAACAAACTAGGAACCAATCGTCGTTCAGGCCCACGTGATTCATGGAAGGCAGCACCCTTAGTTCTTCCAAGAAAGTCTGATGGCCATATTGTCCAAAAATTGCCAGTATGATCAAAGAGAATTCAGTCTTTACAAAGACACTCTCTTCTTTCAGCAAAATCAGGAATTCGCAGCACTCTCTTCAGTCAGAATAGAGTACTGCATGAAAGGATCCGCAGAAAGGCTCCCATTTCCTTCTTCCATTTCCGGTCTGATACTCATCGCAAGATATTCTCAGGGGAACACGTCCTATTGCCACAATCAGCCTAGCGCAAATATTTTGTTTATTAACGCAATTGGTAGGGGGCCGGGATAGCGTAGTCTTTATAGCGACTCGCTACGGGCTAAACGGTCCGGGGATTGAATCCCGGTGGAGGCGAGATTTTACTCACCACTCCAGACCGGCCCTGAGTCCTACCCAGCCTCCTATACAATGGGTACCGGGTCTTTACTGGGGGTAAAGCGCCGGAGCGTGGCGTTGACCACACACCCCATCTAGCGCCGATGTTGAAGGAAGAGTAGAGCTATACATCAGCACTCGAAATAATCCGTACAGTTTCTCGAAGAGTATTCAAAAGTAAATTTATTGAAAATCCGTCCGATGGGAGCCGAATTCCTCTATGCGGACAGACGGACGGACGAACAGACACGACGGATGTAATAGTAACTTTCCGCAGTGTTGCGAAAGCGCTTAATAAATTCGTAGGTTTACAATAAATCAGACATCACGAAGTGCTTGAATACGTGTTGTAATACTAATTTGTACGTCAGCACAACTGTTTTTGTTACACAAAGTAATATGTAGGCTACATGTTTCGACTAATAAATAGTCATTTTCAGGCCTGTTCTTTACAGGTTAAGTTACAGGATGCTGTACAGGCATTGGGATCCCAGTGTGTTTACATCAGTGCAATATTTAAGCCATATCATTTGCCTAGGAGAGTAAAACTTGCCAAGTATGTAACTAATTAGTTAAAATACATTTAAAAAATCTAAAAAATAGTGTATTGGCATTTACCATTTAAAAAATGTAGATCCCGTTACCATCTAATTATTCCAGGGTTGTGGAGTTATATAACATATAAATCAGTATATTTATCTCATTAATTAACCAACTAGATGCACAAAATTTTTGTTTTACAATAAGTTTATTTCATGCCTCTACATGTTTCTAGCACATGTGCTCATCATCAGGAGGTCAAAATTGCATTACACAGCCTCTGGTATCATCACACGTATATATATATATATATATATATATATACTGAGATGCATGGTCAGCAAAACGTAAAAATTTGTACAAATCAGTATTACAAATCAGTCGTATATTTAATCTTAAGTGTTATAATAATAGTAGCATGAGCAGACTGCGCATGTGTTTGGACAATACAAAAATAAGAATTGGAATGGCGTTACTTTGAAATAAAGACTGCAAGGAAATGGAGACTGGGTGTCTTGTCACCGTCCTGGAAATAGGCTTGTACAAAAAAAAAAAGAAATGGTATTTCACGGAATTGCTGCGAGGTATTCTGCGTGACTTTGCACAGTTGCAATAATTTTTGAAAAAGTAAACACGTCCATTTCAAGCTCCAGTTGTTTACTAGTTACACGATATTAAAAATTTTTAGACTGAACTTATTCGTATTAATACAGAGTGTTTTTTACGGAAAAGTGGCTATCTAGACCACTATACAAAATGAAATGTAAAGCAACAGAATATTATTAATTAATAAAAAAGGTACAGTGATCCCGTTACAGGCCCGGTGTGGCCCAGAGGGTGGGTAGAGGTATAGCTCTACTGTTCCATGATCGCGGCACTAGAAGGGGGTGAGTGGTCAGCAGCACGTCTCGGCCGCCTCTACCCCCGGGAAAGACCCGGTACACATTTTACAGGAGGCTGGGTGGGCCCCAGGGCCGGTCTGGGCGGGTGGAAAATTTCGTCCCCACCGGGATTCGATCCCGGACCGTCCAGCCCGTAGCCAGTCGCTATAGCGACTGAGCTACCCAGCCCACATTAATTAATAACTACATAAAATTTTACAAAAATAGTACTGAAACTGAATTATATTGCAAGATAATATTAAAAACATAAATTGGAATCCCATACTGTACAAATTCAGTTTGAACACCTGGCACACTATCGGAATATTGCAATTTATACGCTATTGTAAATAAACGAAGTGTGTTATCTGGGTGAATCAAATGCCACGTTGTACGAAGAAATATAAGACACAGTATTAATGTTTCAGGGATAGTGTTTTTGTATAAAATCCGCAACTTTTTCAGTGTACAACTGTTGTGCAGAGGATGAAACCACGGATTTCAGAAATTAGCTTCAATCCTGTGGCACCGACTTCAAAGTAAATGCACTCTTTTTTCAGTATATTCTGAATTCTCTTTCTGAACAAACCCTTTTACGCTCTAGCCTGCCATTTCGACACTCTCAAATTCGCATGGACACGAATTATGTAAATATGTACTTCAGTGCACAAAAAGAGGGCAGAAGTATCGATAAAAGATCGGATTTAAGTGAATTTTTTACTGAAATTATAATGCGTCTCTGACCTCCATAATGGACACTGCACGCATGAGAACCCCAATTAAAATTTTCATCTGCGGATTTGACGTTCATAGGGCCGTGCGTCGTAATATTACTTCTATAGATGTACCAATGTCTCAAATTTATTTTATTTGGGTTAACGCTGTACCTGTTTCGGACGGCCTTTCCGTTCATCATCAGGAATTCAAGACAGTAGGTATAGTAACAGTTACTGCTGTCTGCTTGCTAGGACACAGATAGCAGTAAATGTGTGACAAATGCTTGTTGCTCGTATTTTCATCATCATGACTTCAGGACTGTACACACAGCAACAAGCATTTATCAACAGATACTGCTGTCTGCTTACTAGCGGGTACAGCAAATGCCTGTTGCTGTATGTGCAGTCTTGAACTCCTGATGATGGAAGGAAAGATCGTCCGAAACATGTAGAGTGTTACTCCAAATACAATAAATTTGAGACATTGGTGCATCTGGTTGGTTTTACTATAGAAATTGCATCTGCAGATTTATTAATATTTGGCATTGTTGGTAAACGGCAGCTTTTTAAATCACAGCTGTCCAAATTCAAACCATAACTGGGCTGCATTATACCTTAGTTACACCAACGCCGGCTCGATTATAAGAGTAACATTTCGTACAACATTCCGATGCAAATATCCATCCTTAAATGTTTAATGGATTGTATCGACATTACGCGCGATCCTGGTCTGATTCAAATTTCATATTATTTAAAGTTATTTTAGGTGGCGAGGGGGGGGGGGAAGTAACTGAAGCACATAGGCATCTTGAGCAACCTGTCTTGGCCAAATTTTACGGGCAAGTTTTTCATTCTTCTTTGTAAGGAAGAAGGAATCTTTAACACTATTTTTTTTGCGCGAATTTATGTGGACATTTCACTGGCTGTACGAAACCGAATGGCGAACGTGCATCTCTGCTCTAAGAAATGTTTGGTTATATGGTATGGAAATAATCGCTATTGTTAAGAGGGAAGTGAGATGTTTGAAAGTTTTTTTAACATTCGGCAAGACAGAAATGTGTAGAAATTTGTCAGAGGAAGGATGTGTGGTGACGATCGGTGATGTTTAATTCTGGGGATGGTAGTGTGAAGAGAGAAAAGGGAAAACAGTCACATTACAGGCCCGAGGTGCCCAGAGGATTCCAGGAAGTTAACCCTTTAAACGCCGAGTTAAATCCAATCTGCCATCTGTTGGCATTATTAGGAGCTCACCATATTTTCCACGTTAGCGGGTTAAGGGTTAAGGTTCCCAGATTACGTGACAATGGCCCAGGATGGTGTTTGGGTTGTCAGCCTTATGCACCGGCCGCTTTTTACCCCCAGGAAATCCTCCTGGTACTTATTTCTGTTAATGGCTGAGTCAACCCCAGGGCCATAGTGCGATAGGAAGGATTATGTCAATGAAAAATTCCAATGACACCATCTGGAATCGAACCAGAGACCTTCCGATCTGTAGCACAGCACCTTAACCACTGAGCTACCTCGGTCTCCACTGTAACGAGAGTGTTTTATAAATTCTGCTTGATGCAAGTGATACAATTTCATATTTAATCTGAGGGGCCACCGAACTCATGGGCCGGGATAGGGCAGTCGGTATAGCGACTCGCTACGGGTGGGGCTTTCCGGGTATCGAATCACGATGAGGCCGAGATTTTCCGCACTCTTCCAGACCGGATCTGGAGCCCACCCAGTCTCCTATACAATGTGTACTGGCTCTCTTTCCTGTAGGTAAAGCTGCCGGAACGTGGCGTTGACCCCACCCCATCTACCGCAGAAGTTAAAGAAAGAGCAGCGCTATCTCTAACCCCCTCTGGATCTTCGTGGTCTATTCTAGGGTGAACTTTACCTTTAGCTTTAGTTTTGACCTCCGAACTTATTCCATCTCGTTTTTTGTGGCATGTTGTATAAGGGAGAGGAGTTCAAGGTATACGAGTATGTGGCTGTTTGTGGAGCAAAGATTCTGGCAAAAGCAGCCATCAAACTGGTCAAAATTTGAAACTTACTTCTCAGTGAGAATAAGTTTTTAAATCCAGATACATTTAGAAGGATTACAATGTGTTTTGTTTCGTTTGTTTTGCGAGCAGGAGAGAAATATCCTACTGCATTGCGCTGAGAGGTTTAGAGGGTAAGAGAGACAAATGAACATGAAAAATGAATCTGAACTCCACTGCACCTGGCTGAGACTTGAGCTTTGATTCATAGTTGGAAAACTTGGGTCCCATTAGAGATTGACAGGTTTTATATGTGCAATATTTTATGAGCATGTTTCTCTGTTTTTAGCTCTAGAGAAAAAACTTGTGTTTGAATGTAGTGTGATGAACGACACTTCTGAGAGACGTTGGATTGCTGTTGTCACAAAATAAATGTGTGCACAGTTGAACCGAAAGGACTGTTGTTATTTACTGCTTGCAGACGAAGGGCTGTCGTGTTAGGAGGAGCAGGTTATAGCTCCGATATTTTACTACATCGATTTACACGTTGATAACAATTTAAAGTATTAATTGTTGATATTTCCTTTAAACATAGGAAAAAATAAGAAAATAGAGTAGTTTCTGTGGATCGTTTTTAGTTTTACTATAACTTAGACTGTAAATTTATCTCTGTCCACGCCGAATGGGAGGGGAGGAATAGATGTTTAGCTCCACTCATTTTTAATCCCGGTCTTTGATGGGGGCGATTGGTCAAATTCGCGCCCATTGATTAGGAAGGTGGATGGGCCCCGGAGCCAGCCGGTGTACACGTATTTTGGGAAAGTACGCAGTATCTTAATTCTACTGGGCAACGTTATGTGGAACATCAGACAGGCTCTGAAGAGTTACAGTTCATGAATATTTGACTACCAAAAATTATGCGATTACGCCTAATTTTATTGGTTAATTTTATGGGCTTGTTTAAAGATTGGGTGCAGAAAGAACGGGCCACTGGGTTTTGTACAGTGGCGCCTAATATTTGTGGGTCTGCAGCACTAAACGTGCTTTACGCCACCCTTCTGGCGCCTAGAATTTTGAGGTGAATACTAGATTTTTTAAATTTGGGTACCCCAGGTTTGAAGCACAACTTAATGATCTCGAGTGCCTTAAGAATATTCTATCGAAACCTGACTGAGCTTGCCTTGAGCTGAGTGTGTGTGTCCTTAGCGCCCATAAATCTTAAGGAATGAATGTAAACAGCCAACTAGATGCAACAATAACAAATTTTATTGATATTTACAATCAGCTCGACATGTTGAGTTGATTGTAAATATCAATAAAACTTGTTATTGTTGCATCTAGTTGGCTGTTTATATTTGTATCAATGATGCAAGGTCACACAAACATCAAAGTTAAGGAATGGCTTGAAGGAAGGTATTCAGGAAAGCTGGACCAGGCAGAGTCGTGTCCTTTTCTAGGATTCGAATGAAGACCCTTTTGTTGACAGCAGCATGTACTAAAATTCATGTCTCTGAAACTAAATGCGGAGTGTTAAAAAATATAAAAAATTGTTATACAATTTATTTAGCTCTCGGTACTATAGTAGTTTTATCAAAATCATTTCTCAAGGCTATTTAATTCTCAGTGCCCTTTCCTGCCATTGCTGTCCGTGACCGTGTGCCAGTTAGATTACAGATACCCCCCTACCATACTGTTCATTAAAACAGAGTGCTGCTAGATGGGGTGGGCAGGGTGACCTGTACTCCAGGGTCAGGCCTCGCGGCGGGTAAGCTCCCTCCTGGGTACGGAAGATCATCGGACTCAATCCGATTATACCGTCGTCTCACTCTCTGTGTCCTGCGACCTATACCTTTCTCACTGTCCCGGTTTCCTTGATGACTGCCCAAAGAGCAGACACGGGGCTAAAAACATTGAGGTCATAACGCAAACAACAGCACATGGGTACGGAAATGACAGTCGTTTTGTTTCCTTCTGTTTCCCTATATGTAGGCTGCATAAAAGAGCAAGTGGTATTCACTGCCCCCCTTCTCGACTGTAGCAGAACTCTGCAGTTCCTGTCGCAGAGTATGGGACACTTTTTACCTTTCAGCTTTTTTTTTCAGTTCCGTCTTCTCAGGGACTTTTGTGGATGCTTTTCCCTCGACACAGTGTGAGAAAGATGGATCTCAGGATATAAGCAAGATCCCGGGATGCAACTCATACTGATAATGGAATATCAAATGTGTTGCTAAGGACGGATAGGTAATCATTGCGGCTGTACAAGCTTTGCGTATTCAACAGTGAGGATTAACACATAATCATATTAATAACTGTGCAGTTACACTTGAATCGGGTAGCCACGATCGCCGGCTTATTGACAAAACTCTGATTGTCTCTGCAGAATCCAGTATCGTCCACTGGAGCAGCACGCTGTTTGCGATCTGCCACTTTCACACTTAATTTCTTATTTCATTTTGAGCGTGGTTGAGTGAATCTCAGGTTTTGCCTGCTTGACAAATCATACATTGGCGATGTGGCATCTTGGGGGAGCTTTAAGTTTGTTTATCAACACTCATTCTCTTTCCCAGTATCTTTGGCCTTCAGATGTTGAAGAGAGAGCAGTACATCTCACCATTTGTTGAGATGCAGTGCTTTATCTGCAACGTCTGAAAGTCAAAGTTACTGAGCACAAGAGGTCGAATAGATTACTGATGATGTCATTATCCCGCCAACTGAATAAATAAATAAGTAAATAAATAAATCTCTCTTTCCCAGCAACTATAGCTTCTATTGCTCATAGTTACATCCTACCCGAGCCCGGGGCTAGCTTGAAGCATGTACCTAATACCCGATTCAGGGAAAACGACTTGCAGCGAGGTAGGTGTTCAGTGCCCTCAGGAGTACCTAGCATGATTTCGTAGAACTATGAGCTCCGAATTTCTTCCCCTTCAAATGAGCGGGACGCGATTTAAGACGCAATGACACTTGCCTGGACTGTTACTCTCTCTAGGCCGTTTTGTTCCCGGAAGACTTGAGACAGTCGACGGAGTATGCTGGGTTGGATGGGATCTTGCCTATTCATTTCTACAAATAAGTACCACATCTTTCCTACAGCAACACTGCAGTATCCCAATATCCATATGTAGATTGTATCCAATTTCCGATTAAACTTTTTCCATTTTGAAAATTCCCCAAGTTCCACCATTTGACTCTTACCTTTTCGGCTGAGGAAAGTTGACTCATATTCTGGATTCATTATTACGTATTCTGGCTGAACTGTGATACTGTCGACCGGTTTACAGCATAAGCTTAACAATACTGGCCCTCCCTTGATGTACAAGACATTCTGCACCTCAGGTTTTCCGTAGCGGTGATGATGGATGCTCAACCAGTGTAAAATTCAAATCTCCAAATCGCAGCTTTCACCAACGTAGATTTGTCTACGAAGACCGTTATGTGGCGTGTCGTCTCCTAAACTCGGGGCTCTCTAAACAGTAGAACTGCAAGACAGTGCTGTTTCCGCCATCTTATGCATTCCTCGCAGTTTTTGCACAAGCCTTGGACGGATGGGTGACTTACTGGTTTACAGGGCGTTCGTAAGAAAACCCTGTTAACGCCTGCGTTGTAAACATTTCTTGGTCTGGAAACATTTCCTGGTCAGTGGCTTTAAACCCACATTTTCTTAGATTAATATTCCTAATTTTTCCCCTAAATATAATAATTGTACTACTGCACATTTGATGTACTGAGTAACAATACAGTGAAGCTGCACTAAACATTCTGGTCTGTTCATGGTTAATGATACAGAGATCAGGTTGCAAAGGTTTGAGATTTCCACAATGTGGATGCCAAACCGTTAGTTCTGCAAGACTCCTTGGTCCTTGGAAGATGAAGTTGACACGTCATTTGGAAATGGCCAGAGTAAATATCGCTGCTATTCAGCGTAGCAAGCTCCGAGAGTCCGCCTCTTCACAGTAAAGTTAAAGGTAAATACGTACTCCGACGTCACCAGTAAATATACAGTATCCCATAGCTCCAAAAACAACCAGACGGTAACGGGACTTACATTTGTAAATTGGTGAAGACCAATATAACTTTTTAAGAATTTTATATATTTTAACTCTTTATTACGCAATCTGTGTAACACATTTTACGAGACAAATGATCCAATTTATGTATCCCACTGTTGTAAATACAATTTACGCGTCACACCCTTTGAGACAAATAATTTAATTTTTTGTATTCCGTGGATGTAAACACGATTGGATCCCAAAGTGTGTATTGCATCTTGTGCCTCAAATGACTAAATAAGCCGGAAGATGACAAATCTATAGTCGAAACATGTAGCTTATGTAAGTACCTTAAGTAATAAAGTGGTTGTGCTGACTTACACTATTTGATATTGTATAAAACAGTCCCGTTACAGGCCTGGAGTGGCCCAGAGTGTTCCAGGAAAGTAGGGTTCCCAGATTACATGACAACGGCACAGGATGGTGGTAAGGTTGTCAGTCTTACGCACCGGCCTCCTTTACCCCCAGGAAATGCTCCTGGTACTCATTTCTGTTAGAGGCTGAGTCGACCACAGAGCTATAGTGCGATCGGAGGGTTTATATGTCAATGAAAATTCCAATGACACTAGCTGGGATCGAACCAGCGACCTTCCGATTTGTAACACAGCACCTTAACCACTGTGCTACCGCAGTCCCTGCCTCTTCGCATTATCTACTTTTAATCCAATCTACACAATAAGACCAACAAATGGAGGTACTTTTTATCTCAGGCTGAAGCCTGCCTAAGGATACCACACCACCCCAGCCAAACAACACCGTAACACCAACACACATCGAACCAGAGCAATACAACCCATGAAATAACTCAACAAATAATTCGCAAGCTCCTGTGGATGGATGTATTAATATCCGAAACATGTTGAGCAGTAAATAATGAAATAATATAGCAAGTGACATCTAGTTGGTCTCTCTTTATTCAAATATCAAGATGATGCACGGTCCAATAAACACAAGGAAGAAATTTGTGCGATAAGTTACTGTGTTGTGACGTCCACAGTCAAAATGGTTGTACCGTTACGGAAACTAGAAAACAGTGCCTGCTTAGCGTATCATTATCCCTTGACCTGTAAATATTACCTGCTGGCGGTTCTGTTCAGCTCTCTGCAGTACGGTGATTCTTGCAGTAGCTATGGCAAATGTCCAAGTTGCATGCTTCAGCATAATCTATGGCAAAGAGGGCCGTCAGTTTACGAGCGTAACACTAGGAAACTAACAGAAATTTATGCAACGAAGACCTACTTGTGAAGCTAGTAGTCGCCCAACTTGTCTGGAAGAGAATCCGTTCTTTCGTCTGGGTGTTGACAGGGCCCACGATTGGACCCTGTACATACGTAGTCAGATCTATTACGGACAGTAAGGTTTACAATTAAAAGCTATACATCTCGTTGTGTTCTTCTGAGTTTAGTCAGTACATTGAGTACAAACCGTTGACACAAATAACTGCTATTTTTATTTTACCAATCTGTTTCGATCCGAAAGGATCATCAGACTAACGTTCGTTAACACTTGAAAAGAAAAACAGAGAACCGCGTTAGATAAAACGAGTTCTTATTTTTACAACTAAATTATGTCTCATAATTTATATGTAAAAGTTACGTAACAAAACTATTACGAAATTCGACTGTATGTGCAGTGTCCATTACGCGATCAGCATATGCGTTCATAACTTATGGCTGACTTGGGACGAGAAATATTTTTGATTTCAATATGTAAAGAAGGGTAGGATAGGGTATGAGAATATGTACCACTGACTCCAGCACTTTGAGATTAAACGTCCTGGAGACAACGTAAGATTTTCACTATTAGGTGGGTTAACTACAGTCAATAACACAACTAATGTATGTCTAATAAATCCACGCGTAGGCCATAAGGAATAAACTTCGCCCGACACGTAGATGATGAGATCTCAACATTGACACGCGGGGTGCACATTGTATAAACACTCATTTTAGCACATAATTTCGGATAAAACCTGATGATGGCCAGTGTTGGCCGAAACATGTAGTTTTTGTTTAATTAACACACCAACAAATGCACATATATATGTTATTTAATATAAAATTCACATTAAAACACTTTAAACGCTCCTACATGTTTCGATCATACGATCATCCTCAGGGAGCGTACATTGTTCCTTGCCAAAGTTATAGTTTAAAAACATTCAGTGATTTACTTCGTTATTTTTTTTTTGACGTTTGCTGACCGTGCATCTCAGTTTATTTACCAAGTTGGTTAATTACTGAGATAAATTACTTCGTTCTGTTAATTGGGTGCTGTGGCAGCATGTCGTGTGTGTTATGTATAAGTCGTAGGCTGTTCAGAATGAGCCTGGATGTGGATGGGCGTCTTATGCCGCACGTCCATACGAGCCCATTACCTACAACATTCCAGTCCACGTCGCCCATAATTATTTCTTGAAACAATTTCTTTGCGCTTTCGAATTATGGTGAAAAGCGCTTATCAGATTCTTCATGTCTCTCCGTCCGTCCGTCCGCATGAAACAACTCGGCTCCCATCGGACGGATTTTCATTAAGTTTGATATCTGAGTATTTTCCGAAAATCTGTCGAAGCAATTAAAGTTGCATTAAAATCTGACAAGAATAACGGGTACTTTACTTTAAGACCAATATAATTTTTGATCATATTCCTCTCATTTTTTTTCTGAGAATGAGAAATGTTTCAGACAAAAGTTTAGAGAAAATCAAAACACAGATTTCATGTTCAATAACTTTTTTTTTCTAAATCGTGCCATTTAAAAGATAATGTGGAAAAATATTGTAGAGCCAGACCACCGATGACAATATGGCGCATGCGCATCGCATGCTGGATACCTCAGACTACAGACACACACACTCCGAATATGCAATAATAATTGCTTTTCCACTGCAACAATGGTTACACGAAAGTACTTCAATGTTAGGTTATTCTGTCATTTCCGCCAGTTTCTGGTGTATCCACCAAATCCCTGTACGCACTTTTCTTCTTCCCCCCACCAGCCACATGTCCCTCCGTCTCATCTCATTCTTCAGAAGTATTTCCCGTGTTAAAACCATGCACCCAGTTCACAGTTCAACCCTATACCTTTGATCCGTATTAATGTTATCCCCCATACCTACACCTATATGTTCGAAGAGATCTCTTCTGTTATGGCCCTTCGTTATAACTGTAAATATCAAAGACGAAATGCCAGCGGGATTAAAATAAATTCAATATGCGTATAAAATATACGGAAATTTTCAAAGAAGTTTCTAAACTCGCATTAATTTCTCATCAAGCTCTCTTGCCAATTCTACTGACTATATTCGAAACGAAACGTATCGTGATACTGGCTCGTTGGTGTGTTTATAAAATTGTTTTCTTTTTTTTTTGGTGCGCAGTACTTACTGTTCTTAGCACAGATCACCATCTCGACTGTGACCTTACGTGTAATGACGGATTGCATTAACGACTGTTGACTTCTACAGCTCGTCAAGTTATCATCAATAAAACGTTGAGGTATTTACTGACAAGCCGACCTTTCAATATCCATTTGTTATACATTGTGGTCCAATGAAAACTTAATAATTAAAGGTGTGGCTGAAAAGCGAAATTTCAACTAACTAACCAACTCCACGGAGCACAGTCCTTCTTGAGTAGCTAACAGGTCCTCAGCTAGTCAAGAAATCCCCCGCATTTTTATTGGACCCAAAGGTTTTTAGTGTTTTCGCCAGAACGCGCCACTGAACGAGGCGATTTTGAATATTCTATAACATGGCACAACACGAGCAATCCCCCTTTATGAAATACACTGAAAACAAAAAATAAGCTTTTCTACTTCTGTATCTCCAGTTTTCATTTACTGAAGTTTGTTTTCTGTCTAATATTATCTGTGTTTTAGTAGCATTAAAACACAGATACAGGTAAACAGAAACTCCACCAGACCCAGACATTACGATGCTTTCGGATATCAAGCAAAGTTTATATGATATTTTGTCTCCTCTCAGAGCAGAATTCCGTCTCTACTGCACACATCTCTCTCAGGCTCTTCCATTCACTCATCTTAGCGCAAAGGATGTGGCCTGCCCGCTCTTTAATTTGGAACTCTGTCCCTTCTAGTCATTCTATCACGGAGACTTCTTTTACCCCTTCTAACGTCTCTGCTTTTTCTTTGTGTCTGCTAATATCTCTCGCTCTCTGACTTTTCTTCTACATTATCTTTAATTCCCCTTTCTTATGTCCCTCCTCTTTTCCCTTCTGGTTTCATTACATTTCGTCCATTTACTTCATTGCTTCTACCACCACCTTCTTCTCAGTTTGGTAATCGAGAGTTAGATTAGTGTTTGTAGCATGCTTCAGGCGAATTGTTCGTCCAAATTTCTTTTCGTTTTTAAGCGTGTTCTCTTCAGTCTGTTCTATTAGCTTATGGCCTCCTTTCTTGTAATTAAAATTGAAGAGAACCCGGTGTTCTTAATTTTCACATCTCTTTGCTTTAATATCCAACTTTCTTGACCTACACCTGAAGCTTTATGAAGTTTCCTACAGAATGCTAAATGCTGTTATTCATCAGCTGTTGTCAATCAAGCTTCAGAGACAATTTAATAATATTCCTTTACACTGCACTTGAAATTTCATAGAAGTCATTGTTGTCTATTAGAACCTATTATTCGAACATTGTAATATGAGGATGAAAATATTGACGGATAGCGAACTGTGTTACGTGTGATAGATGTTTTGTTTTACTTGCAAGTCCAGATGTTTATGTATTGAACTTGCTGCAATTTATGTCAACAAGGGAGGTTTAATTCTTTCTTTGCTCCAAGTGCATTGACTGATTGGAATTTAATGTTAATAAAAATCCAACCAGCTGCAACAGTATGCAGATATTTATTCACTTCAAAGTCACTGCTACTTCCCTCCAACGTGGTCCGGTCGGGCCACGTTGGAGGGAAGTAGCTGTACCAGTATTATGACCTGTATCAGAGGCTGCGGTTACAGTTTTTAGTATTCCTGATGATGGGTGCTGTGACACCCGAAACATGTAGAGTGACTTTGCAGTAAATAAATATCTGCATACAGTTGCATCTGGTTGAATTTTTAATAACATTGAATCAAGATGCACGGAACCATGAGCTTAAAAAATTGATTGGAATTTTGTACACAGAGTTGACATCTGTGACGTCAGAACTAACTTCTTAAATATTGTTTAAGTGGAAGTAAAAACCTCTTTGTATGTTACGCCGTGTATTCTGGTAAATAAATAAATAATTTTTGAAGCATTTAACTTCCTTCATATTCAATGTCAAGAAGTCATCTCGGACTGCCTGACTTGTGAATAATTTTTTCAGCAGCACTGCAATGGCAACCTTAATTATGTCATTAATTAGGAGAGTTTCAACTCTCAGATGGGATAGAAATTTTGATGCGGAGCTCTCGTTTCAGACCACATGTCGTCGGAGTGCAAGAACCACTTCCTGGCGCTTCAGTACCGGAAGATAGACGGCGCAATGCTGCAGTCACAGAACGAACGGAACCTGGACTGCGTCATCACCTTCCAGACACACTCCATCCTGCAGCGCTTCATGCTCCGGTTTGACCTCCTACAGCTGGACTGCAATGACCATCTCTTCATATATGATGGGGCCCATGCTGTCGGGAGCTACAAGGTAAAGCAACTGACCCGTGTATTTTTCTAGTTTATGTAACGTTGCGTGGGCCGGGATAGCTCAATCGGTATAGCGACTCCCTACGAGCTGGTCGGTCCGCGGATCGAATCTCGGTGGGAGCGAGATTTTGCGCACCCGTCCAGGCCGGCCCTGGGGCCCACCCAGCTTCCTATACAGTGGGTACTGGGTCTTTCTCGGGGCTTAAAATGGCCGGGACGTGACGTTGACCACCTACACCCATCTAGCGCCGAAGTTTAGGAAAGAGTAGAGCTATACACCTACTTCACAACTGGGCCTTCGTGGCATATTCTAGGTTGAGCTTTACCTTTGCCTTCTACGAGTATAACGTCGCTCTCAGTCTCCTCTCCTGGTAAGAATAGCTGGTTTCTCTCTTCTCCATTGCCTCCGCATCAGCTCTGGGACTTCCGCCAGCCACCTACCCAGCGAGGAGCGGAGGATCTTTCTCCTGGGGTAAAGCGGCCGGGACGTGAATGTAACCACATATCTGTATCTAGTGCCGGGGTTAGGATTGATTGTAGCTGTAAAGCCACTCCCTCAAATGACTTGATGGCGTGCACAGAAATAATTTCACGTCAGTAACTCAGACTACAGCCGATCCCGGTGGCCGTGCGGTCTACGGCGTCGGTCTGCGGCCGCTTTTTTGCTGGGGCCACCTGTTAGAATGAGCGCATGGATGTTCGTCTCTTGTGTTTGTTGTGTGTTTTGTGTATGTAGCGGCTTCTGCGACGAGCTGGTCACTCTTTCAGAGGAGTCCTACCTGCTCTGTGTGTGTGTCAAATTGTGTGTTTTGTCCAGAAACTTCAAAAGAAGAGGCATAGGATCGGTTTGGGGTATTGCGCCACTGGGGGCGGGGGGGGGGGGGGGAACAACCCAGAATTTATGCGGCCGAGGATTTCCTCTGGGGGAGCAAAGGTGGGGACGAAGTGGG
>Ga0123354_10005139_pt1 | contig 18907 bp, 11 predicted proteins | sample TergutLab28metaG_2_FD_97872 | JGI IMG/M metagenome (GOLD analysis project Ga0123354, IMG submission 97872) | Labiotermes labralis P4 segment gut microbial communities from Petit-Saut dam, French Guiana - Lab288 P4 | ecosystem: Host-associated > Arthropoda: Insects > Digestive system > Gut ...
AAGGCACTGTACATGTTTCGGACGGTTTTTCCGTCCATCATCAGGAGTTCAAGATTGTACATACAGCAACAAGAACGAAGTGGACCTGCAGTTCCATCACATTCCCGCTAGAAATTAGCATTATATGTTCGACATATACCTTTTGCTGTATGTAGAGTCTTGAACTCCTGATGATGGATGGAAAGACTGTCCGAAACATGTGCAGTCTCATTCCAAAATAAATAAATTTGAGACTTTGGTGCATCTAGTTGTTTTTGCTATAGAAGTATAGAAACAGGTATAACACAGTATATTGTGGGGTTACAATCATTTCAACGGAAGTTCTGTAATAATTTAGGGAGCTTAGACTTCATGCTCAGTATATACAAAATGATTTCTTTTAAATTCAGTTTCACATTATCACTGTAAATAAGTCGCTATCCTCTTCTTTTCACGGAGAATTAAAATGAGAGCGTGTTTTAGAACTGGGGTGCACATTCGTGACATCAAATATTCAAATAACAATCATTTTTAAAACATGTATTGATGATTTATCTTAGCAATTAACCAACTTGATGCACAAACTTTTTGTTTTACAATAAGTTTATTTCATGCCCCTACATGTTTCGAGCACCATGTGCCCATAATCAGGAGGTCAAAACTGTATTACACAGCATCTGGTATCATCACACCTATAGGTGTGATGATACCAGATGCTGTGTAATAAACTTTTGGCCTCCTGATGATGAGCACATGGTGCTCGAAACATGTAGGGGCATGAAATAAACTTATTGTAAAACAAAAATTTTGTGCATCAAGTTGGTTAATTACTAAGATAAATATACTGAGATGCACGGTCAGCAAAACGTTAAAAAATGTATTGATGAATTTATGAGAAACTGAGTGGATCAATCAAGATGAACGGTAAGTCTACTTTAAAAATTTTGTACGTTTCTTTTTCTACAGTGTCCTGGTACCGTTTTGGGGCCATGGCCTCCCCGTTGTTGGGACTTTGAGACGATTGAATTATTACAAAGTGAGGATCTCAGCCCCACGCTAAACGTTCAACCTGGAGTGTCAGGGTATCTCTGTCTGTCCGGCACCTCGCTCAAGACTTCTCCAGCACGGGTTGCCTTAGCAACAGCTAGGCTAACGAATTATTTTTACAGTACAAACAATTAAACTTTAGACCTACGTAATTTCGAAAGAACGCAGAACTATAAAATTCACATTACGTTACCGAACCTTTATTTAAAAATGGCCTTTAAGTAATTTATATCTTCTAAAATACTTCTAAAAAAATTGAAGAGAATATTAAATATACAGTGTGAACATAAAGTCTTTCCCTGATTACAAACATTTAGTACAAGAAAACTACTGTAAGTGGAATATAAATATATATATATATATATTTTAAATATAACCCAAGAAGTTTTTTACAACACATTAGTACACTTCAACATGCGCTCCATTTGTTGCACACAGAACGTCTAATCGATAATCAGTTTTTTTCCACGTGTTCTCCCACATGTCTTTAGTTATTGTAGCAAAGGCGTCTGTTTTTCTTGCCTTCAAATCTGTAATATCTGAAACTGGTGTCAAAAACATTTTTTCCTTAACATACCCTCATAAAAAGGAGTCGAGGGGGGTGATAACTGGCGATCGTGGTGGCCAGGGTGTCGGACCATCTCTCCCAATCCACCTGTTTGGAAATGTTGTCTCCAAAAACAAAACGTTACATATGTTACAATAAACACAAGACATAACATTTTAGAAACTAACTTAAGTAATGGCAAAAAAATATGTTTGTATTCCACGTAGTTTTCTTGTAATAAATGTTTGTAACTAGGGAAAGACTTTATGCTCACCCTGTATAATAGAACGTATTACAAACCAACAAACTAGTGCACAAACACCATTCAAGATCACGCACTCAGGAAACTCCTCGCCTTTTATGGAAACCGAAGATCCATTTTAGTGTCCAAAAACATTCGAAACACTGAATTAACTTACAAAATAATCCACTGAATTCAACAAAGAGTAGATTTTATACTATTTTCCGCCCTAATCTGTAGTTCATACCGACTCAGACGCTGCTGCTATTTGAGCCAACCGAATCTTCTCCCTGAATAATACTAGCAGCGAGAAGTAGCGATATGGCTTGCCGAAGGAAGAAATTGATTTTAATTTGAAATTACCCTTCGGCCTAGACTCACAAAACACAAAGGCAGAGCAGAGTCTTGCAAAAAGCAAACCGTTAAGCTTTGCATCTTATTAACGATGCCTAGAACTTTCCTCCGAACTTAGCATATTGGACAGCAATTAGTGGCAAGAAATTTGGCCATAAATCCCTACTGAACAGAACGGGAAATGAAACCAGATGGGGACGTTGAGATATGGGAGATGTCTTAAGATGTGGCATTTAATGAATTAATTTCATAAAATTTCCTTTAGTTTATGTCACTATCTCCGTCAAAATTCAGTAAAATTAAAATGGCAATTCTGAGGTGAGGTAAATATCAGCCATGAAACCACAACTATGGTAGTATGGATTTATGATGGTATTTAATAGCAAAAAGAAACTACATGTTTCGGCCAATAGCGGCCATCTTCAGGTTATTGCAATTTTACTCAAAGAGTATCATATATATGCCTATATTGCGAGGTGATGCTGAGATCTCATCATCGTTACTCGTTACAATCAGTTTATTTAGTGGGAAGTATAATGATCAATGACTGGTAGGATGTACGTTTATGGGTAGGTATTAGGGGGGGGGGTTGTTTGGGGGTCGTGATAATAAGTTGTGTTGTCTTTGGTATTCAATTGGGTTGGGGTTGCGTGGTTTGTGGGTTAGTATGTTTGACGTCTTCTGGGTTCTCTTCGGTGTTATAGACAACACGACCTATTATCATGGCCCCCAAACAACCCCCCCCTAATACCTACCCATAAACGTACATCCTACCAGTCATTGACCATTAGATGATGAGTTCTCAGCATCACCACGCAATATAGGCATATATATATATATATATATATGATACTCTTTGAACAAAATTGAAATAACCTGAAGATGGCCGCTATTGGCCGAAACATGTAGTTATTTTTGCTATTAAATACCATCATAAATCCATAATACCATAGTTGTGGTTTCATGACTGATATTTACTCAATATTATTATTAAATGATATTCCTCTTTCCCAGCTCATATAGGCCTTTTCATACCATATAACTGAAAGCACAATGTCCAGGTGCATGAAAGTTAAATGTTTCTCTCAATACGTACAAACATCTGTTTACTCTCGTCGTTCTCCTGCTTACTTCATTCTCTTTGTCTATCCACAACGTGAACTTCTGCATGTGATATAAAGTGAGGGCCTTTCAAGCAACGTAAACAAGGGAAAAAAAGAACTGTAAATATGGAAGATCAATTTCAAAGCCTGTGTACAGAAAGGAAAACGAGTGCAGTATTTAACTTTTATACTGTCAGGACTGGGAAAACACCTTTATAAACAAAAAATTACATCTGTATGTCTTTACAAATGGAAATAAATTCATCTACCATATGAATTTTATATATGTTTTTCCGTGCATAGTTGTTCGAGGCTTATTCAGAGAGTAAGTACCGTTTCGTTGTAAATGAAATCGAGTAAGGTTTCATATAAAATTTTATTGTTATCAGATTCTACATTCTTCAAACCATTTTTCCACATTTTCGCAGCCATTATTGAGGCACTTATCGTAGCGGGGCACAAAGTTTAGTATACCCTCCTCACAGAATGCGGCCGCCGATAACCCAAATGACTACTGACTATGTCAAAGAGTAGAGTCCTTGAAATCTGAGGAAAGTGTAGGGACAGATCAGAAATTGTGAAACGTCTGTCGTCACGCACTCTTTCGTTGACCTAACGCACCAAATCATCTTTCACCGAAGATGGTCGCCCACTTCGCGCCTCATCGTGCACGTTCTCTCGTCCTTCATTGAACATCTGAACCCATTTCCTAACCATACCATCACTCATCGCATTGTCACCATATACTTGACAGATCTGGTGATGAATCTCACTTGGTAGCATATTCCTAACGTTCAAAAAACGAATTACAGACCGTATTTCACAGTCGGCGGCCCCTTTAATTGTCTTAAACATGTTTAATGCACAGGAAGAAACATAAACATAACATGAATTTCACGAAATGGCGTCTGTGGCTTCTCAATTGATAGAGGAAGTCACTGAACATGAGCAAAGTAACAGTCTCGAGGATGCGCGAGAGATATGCGCAGACGGTACTTACTTTCCGAATAACCTACGTACATGCGTAGAGAAGAAAACCAATTAGATGTCACTGAATGCTTTATTGCACTTATAATTTGCTCAACATGTTTCGGGCACTTATATGCCCATCATCAGGAGCTCTAGACAATATTTGTGTTACTGCCGCATATGGTGTGTAATGCCTTGGATACTGGTGTTCGGTTGTTAGGAACAGAGCAACAGACTATGCGTCCGGGATGAAGGAAATTGTGCAACTAGTTGGTTTTTCTTCTCTACGCTCATCTGCCATATTTTGATTAAAAATTTATCGTATGTTTGTCAGTAGAATTTGTCAGTAACAACGTTATCAACAGCGGAACGGTTCGTTATTCCTAATGAGTCTGAAAGCTTTTTAAACGAAGACGCAAAGAGACTTAAATTTCTACAAAATCTTCTTCGAATGTTCAAACCATAAAGGTGGAGGCAGTAAGCTCCTACCGAAACGTCAGTAACTGTTTGTCAGTTTATATGACATCGTACCTTATAATATCGTTATCACCGTCGTTTACAGATCCAACGCCTTCTCAACATAACGTAAAGCAAATCCCATTACACACCAGGACAGGCTCTTACAGTTCCAGGCGGCTGAGGATCCCACATTTCAGAACAATCGGCATATGAAGGTGGTAAGGTTGTCAGCCTTACGCACCGGCCGCTTTTACCCCCCAGGAAATATTCGTGGTACTCATTTCTCTTAGATGCTGAGTCAACCACAGGGCCATAGTGCAACCGGAAGGATTGTGTCAATGAAAAATTCCAATGACACCATCAGAATCGAACCCGCGACCTTCCGGCTTGTAGCGCAATGCCTCAACCAACTGCGTCACCGAGTACACCTTTTAACTATAAGTATTTACTATTATACATAAAATTATATTACTACTGTTATAATATATCAAATTATATATTAAAATGGTGAGACTGGGATTCAAACAAAAACTTAGGGGAAAAGCAATGTGACACCACTGAGCTCGCCATACACGCCTACAGAGAAGTTGTTCGGTTTATTCAGCGCATGCGCAGGGTTATCCTTACAGATATGGATCGCAATGTTTCACGAACCTGTGAAAGAGACACACAATATGTCTTATGAATACACAAACGGCTCAGTAGTTGGCAGCGTTAAGAATCGTTTAAAGAGTCCACATTACTTATCAAACTATGAAATTCCTGCAGTACACTGTCAAAGACTAGAAAGGGATCCCGGGATGGCTCAGTCGGTACAGTAACTGCATTAAAGTTTGGACGAAAGACGAATCATGTTGCGCTTCCAGACAGTGGCAAGAGGCGTGTCTCTTCTCAAAGCTCACTTTTGGGCTCACACACTCTCCTCTTCAGTGCGTGCATACAATTTTTTACCCACGAGTAAAGTTGCCGGAGCCTGAAATTCGTTTGTCACCTGCATTATTTGCCAAGTTAAGAATGTCTTGCACCCTCTCTCTTCTCGTCCTTATGCCTTCACTCCTTCCACAGAGACCAATGTACGTATTTTCTGTCTTGCGTTGAATATTAATATTTCATTCATATTAACCCAAGTGTATAGGACCTTTTTGGTGGCAAAGGGCTAAGCCCATTATTGTGGGCTTGTTTGCAAAATGCATGGGGAAAAAATAATAATTGTTATACCAAGCCGTCTCCATGTAAGGGGTCCCTGTCACTACGGCATGGCGCGTTCTCAGGTTGCGGATAGAGGAACGGCCTCCGTTAAGGAGGGTAGCTGCGAATAAATTGAATAAGCCGTCGCGGACAGCCGACGAGGGGTGGTCCTCCAGCTTGGGGGTTGGGCGAGGTCCTAACAACCCCATCCTGTAAAACACTCATGTTACGAAACATTCACATGCGGGATGCTTGCTCTGGAGGCCCAGGTTAGAGACAGGTGTCGGACGCTTGTGTGTGCGGTAATGAACATTTGGGTTCCATGAAATGCGGGGAATTTTTTGACTAGCTGCAAACCAGTTAGCTGCTCAAGAAGGACTCTGCACCGTGGAGTAAGTAAGTACACCAAGCCGCTTTTCACTTTATTTCATGAAGAAGATGCACGGTCAAACAACACTCACCATTAAACTAATTTGCACCAACCCGATCAATAGGCCCATTCTCCTGGCAAAACACATTCTCCAACTAACCGCTCAAATGACATTACATTGGTGCTTACGTAAAAGCGAAGGGGATCAGAGACCAGTACTGAAGTTGTCAAATCTAATCAGCCATTACAGTTATTACAGCAGGAGGAAAGTATCTTGAGCTGATCGCACTAGCTCAGGCGTCTGATCCAGGACATCAGAGTAGAGTAGATTGAGTAGTGACCCTTGGAATGTGACTAGAAGAAGCCTAGAGAAGGCAAGGAATTAGACTGGAAAGAAAAAAACGGAAGAGGAAGAGGGAGTAGAAGAAGAGACACGAAGAAGAGGTATTAGATTGAAATGGAATCGTGTCTCAAGAGGTTTATCAAATAGGGGGGAACTGGAAAGAAGTACTCCACAGAACAGCAGCAAGTGAAATTACCGCGTCCCTCAAGATTGTTGTACAAGGGGGAACGTTAGTGGGGAATACGAATGGAAGCAGAGCAGAGAGAATTATCAGACACGTGTGTGTGTGTGTGTGTGTGTGTGTATGTGTGTGTGTGTGTGTGTGTGCGTGCTTGAAACTGGGGTAGAAATTTTCAGCAAATTTGTATAGACAACACAAGAATTTCGAATGAAAACTGTCAAAAATTAAGAAGGCGGTACGCACAGTGAATGTCAACAAAACCTACTGTGGTCTCATGAGTTTTGGCGCTGTCTTGTTCCCTTGTGCTTGGCTGAAAGCATTTCGGAGAAACTTGTCTTCATGGTTAAGATCACACGGTGTCACAACCCAGAATACCGCATCTAAGCACCAACGTCGTGAAAATCTCAATAATTAGATCATACAGATCACACGTACGAAATACCAGTTTGGTCTGTATCGCGAGTATAATGTCTCTGGAAGCGATAATTTGGAAAAAACTGAATATATGGCTGATTAGTGTGGCTGATGAGTGCCAAAAGAGAACTTTTATAAATACGGTTATGAACAACAGAGTTACTTTACACTTAAGGCACGTAGTTGGAGCCCTTTACATTGCCAACTTTTAAAGAGACAAGTTAAGACACTTTTTTATCTCAATAATTAACCAACTTGATGCAAAAAATTTTGTTTTACAGTAAGTTTATTTCATGTGCTCGAAATATGTAGGGGCTTGAAATAAACTTATCGTAAAACAAAAATTTTGTGCATCAAGTTGGTTAATGGCTGAGATAAATATATTGAGATGCACGGTCAGAAAATCGTCAAAAAAAGTTAAGACACGTCTTTCAGGGTTTCGACAAAATTTGGTAAATTACTCTGGCAAGATTCCAAATAATTTATTTTCTCAATATGATAGTATTAGTACTGTAAGTAAGCAAGAAGTGCTTAAGTAAGAAAAGGTAAAGCAATCCCATTACAGGTCTGGACAAGCCCTGAGGTTTCCAGGAGGTTGAGGCTCCCAGATTTCAAGACAGTCGGCACATGAAGGTGGTAAGGTTGTCAGCCCTACGCACCGGCCGTCTTTACCCCCGGAAATATACCTGGTAATCATTTCTGCTAGAGGCTGAGTCAGCCACAGAGCCATAGTGCGGCCGGAAGGATTATGTCAATGAAAAATTCCAATGACACCATCGGGAATCAAACCCGCGAAACCCAGGCTTGTAGCACAGTGCCTGAACCAACTGCACCACCGCTGAAGTAAGGTAATGTGTTTAAGTATCCAGCTGACACATGAATTTTATTCCTGAAGGAAATGATATTCATGAAGTGAACGAATATTAATATTTATTTCCATAATCTATTCTCCTTCGCACAATCTTCCAAGAGTACATAGATGGATGGCCATTAGAATAAATCACTATTAATTACATAAATTCGTGTGTGTCAAGCCTAGGCCTATGAGGATAGTCTATGGGTAGAAAAAATGAATAAACTAATAAAAAGACGCCTGTGCAGTTTAGTCACTGTAGAATTGCAGGATTTCTTCAAGTAAGCCACAGGACAAATGTACGATTGCCATACTACTAACATATAATTCATGTACTCGATTTAAGAATTTTTTATGTTACGGATGAAAGAATAACTTTCTTTAAATAAAATGTTCTCTGACTTTACTCCCGATGACCATTTTAGAAGAGGAAAAGAATCCCAGTTATCTAAGGATAAGGGTCAAGACAGGTTACTGCCACATTACAGCCTAACGTAAATGATATATGCGGTCTTATTTTGCACAGTTATTAAACAACACAGTCTTATATTACTATTATTATTATTATTATTATTATTATTAACAGCCAACAAATTGTATTACGCGCGTAAAGATTAAAAAACGCACTGTATATTAACGTAAGTTCAAAAAACACAAAATTTCTTTCGAATAATTGAAGAATAAGAACCTTCTCAATGCTACTTATTGTTTTATTGCACTTCTGATAGGCTCAACATGTTTCGGGCACTATTATGTCCATCGTCAGGAGTTCTCGACTATAGTGCTGATTACCACATGGGCCGTCCAGGCTGCAGGCTATAGCCAGCAACCCGGACACTTATCCAGCCTTCCTGCACCTAACTTCCAACCAAGAACAACCCAAGAACCGAACGGCCCATGTGGTAATCAGCATTATAGTCGTGAGCTCCTGATGATGGGCATAGTAGTGCCCGAAACATGTTGAGCCTATAAGAGGTACAATAAAATAATAAGTAGCATCTAGTTGGTTATTGTTCTTCAATTATCACAACAATGCACGGTCCAACACACATCAAATTTTCTTTGGAATAATTGGCCTTCATTTGCGTGTACCTTGGTTTACGCACGCACGCCAGGAATGCAACCCACGCATAAATCACGATTGCAGCGTATACATTCGTACATACATACGTACATACATACATACATACATATATACATACATACATACGTACATACATACATACATACACACATACATAGATACCGAAGATTGAACACAAAAATCTCTTCAGCTGCCCACACAGTGTGTGTGTTCAGTATGTATTTCACAATATTCAACCTCTTCAGGAATTGTGTTCTATGTGGGAAAATAAATGAATATTTATACATAAAGCCGACTAATTTTAAACTATGAGGTGCTGACAGATCTGCTTTTCCCCAAGAAAACTGTCTCAATTTATTAATAGGGTCATTTGTTTACTTATTCTCTGAAGAAGTTTTCTAAACTACGGAGCTTATATAAAATCAAACGCCAGTATGAATGATTAACAGCAAACAAGAAACAGAGCAGAACTATGAAACCTCAGACGCGATATTTCTCCTCAGGGCCAAGTGTAAAACTGGTACCATCTCGCTGAAGAAAGAAGGGTCTGAAAATTTAGAAGGGGCAATGAAGGTTTAATTGGTAAGGATTTTCCTCTCTCTAAACTGGAATTATAAGACACAATCCAAAAATAAAATATGCATTATATTTCTGCTGTGTGCTTTGTTATTTTCTCTTTTATTACCTGTTCCCAACGATTAACATAACTATGACATTCCCGATACGTAATCGTGCAGTTTCAAACAACATAATGAGGAGCACAGTAATCTGTACTTCTCACCCAATACTGCTCGGGTGATAAAATCGAGAATGAGATGGGCTGGGCATACAGAAGGTATGGGGGAGAGGAAAGATGTTCATATGGTTTTGGTAAGGAAATCTGTGTGAAAAGAGACCACTTGGGATACCCAGGCGTAGATGGGAGGATAATATTAAGATGGGTCTTCAGGAAGTGGGATGTAGGGGTATGGACTGGATCGAGATGGCTCAGGATAGGGACAGGTGACCGATATTTGTTAATGCGGTAATGAACCTTCGGGTTCCATAAAACGCGGGGAATTTCTTGACTAGCTGAAAACCGGTTAACTTCTCAAGAAGGACTCTGCTCCAAGGAGTAAGTAAGGAAGTAAGTAGGTTCAATCCCCTTCTTCCTTCGAATGACACGTTTCTAACAAACATTTATTTAAAAAATTTTAGAAATTGTCTCCTTGGGATAACCAATTCTAATACTCTTGTCTTTTACCAAAAGTGTTTTGCTTTTCATAGATTTTTTCCTCCATAAAATATTGTAATAATTTCATATATGTAGGTACTCGTCACATTCATGTTTTTCAAAGCACCATATATAAAAGATCACCACAGTAAAGCATTACAGACTAAACACGAAGAGTCTCAAAGGATTTGCGCTTCTGAAAGAAGAAAATTCACAAACTTTTATACAGAGAAGTGTGTGAGGGAACATGAGAAGCACGGAGATTGGATAAGAGCAATGACAGATCAAAGATTAGCGAATCTGTGTGTGTGAAGAAATGTTAAAACTTAAGATGGAAGAGAAATTTTAGAGAGCAGGATGCAGGATAGGAAGAGAGCAATAGAGAAGGATAGATATGAGGGAAGAGCAAAATGAGAAGTTTGAGAGTTGTGACTTCCTCTTTGCCAATTAACTCTCGATCACAGACACTTGTACTAGCAATCTGATGAGCTGGGTCAAGATTTAATGGTGAAGGATAAAGGAAATGGGAAAAAGAATTCCACCAAGAATGTTCCAAGAATACGTGTACAGATTACAAAAGAACAACACTTAGTTCCCTCTTCCTACTTTCGTAGCAGATTCTCTATCTTGCGAATCAATGAGCAGTGGCACTTCTAGTTGCCCCTGCGCCAGGATATTAATCTGTTCTTTCATAAATTTTTACTCAATTTTTTTACGTTCTTTGTTTGAAAGATATAAAATGATTTCATATTCTGAAGGTCTGTCGGACTGCACGTTTCGTCTACAGATTTACTGAACTGATTGCAATTAAATGTCGTCATACTAACTTTTGCGCACATTGGCCCTACGACATTCTTACTTCACTTTAAGCTCCACTCCAACTTCGATAATTTTTTCGGTGCGGATGGTGCCGTGCGGCACGGCACCATCCGCACCGTACACACGACCTACGCAGCGGCTCTCAAGACCACCACTCATCCAAAAACTCGGTGCAGAAAACTATACGCTGCAACTCAACATCCAATGCTCCTGATGATGGGCGTATGTACCCGAAACATGTCGAGCTAAGAATACATTAATAAAATTACCTTGTTACATCAGGTTGGCATTTCACTTTATTTCACGAGGAAGATGCACGGTCAAACAACCCTCAAGGTAATACTAATATCTGCGCTCTTCTGGGGTATTACACAGCGTAAATATTAATTACATACCGACGTTTTGGTATGACCTAACGTTCCAAATTCAATGATTAAGAAATCCAAGAAGCCTTCTTCTTGCATCGCTTGGCCCTTTAAGATAAGACCGACAGGCTGTCCTGCAACGTAGTAAGTACCAACCTACGCAATGTAACATCCAGAAGAGCGCATATTTTATCTAAACCGCGGAGGAATCCTGAAATCACTCATGGCACTAATGCACTGCTCTCCTTCAAAATGTAGGGGACCGTCCGCCCAGTAACGGGGCTTCACTCTACGTTAAGACTGGAGGCCCAAAAAACCTAGAATCATACAACATAAACACGAGTAGTACTGCTGCAAATGTTTATTACTTTATTTTGAAATTTGTCCAAAAAATATTCCGATCTCCCTGAATCTTACGCCATGATGACTGGTATGTACAGAACAATGTTTCGGAGGAGTTTAGTATTTCCATCTTCAAGGAAAAACAGTTACAAGGGTACTATGCTTCCCAAAATTAATGTAAATATCGGTCGACGCGACATAACATCCCAAAAGACTGGAATACCCTTCAACACCGTTCTAAAGGGCCACAAATCCCGCAATTTTGAAAATAGTGAATATTTAACAGGACACATATTAAAATTCCCCACGATCAAGGACAAGATATTCATGTAAGTTTTGAAAGTTCCTGTGGCAACAATACTCTATAAAATCTTCTAGAGCTAATAGCCTTGTCAGGTAATCATCCATCCCTAGGACACCCTGAGGATGGACAGAGAGTTGGTCTCTGAATCACTGGTGCATTTGAATTACCTGATGTGGCTGTCTAACCGAGAAAATATTGCAGAGAAAATATTAAGATTAACAGCACTATAAGTAGTAATGTTTGTAGTAGTATTAGTAGTAGTAGTAGTAGTAGTAGTAGTAGTAGTAGTAGTAGTAGTAGTAGTAGTAGTAGTAGTGGTAGTAGTAGGAGTGCGAGTAGTAGGAGACTAGTAGTAGTAGGAGGAGGAGGAGAAGGAGGAGTAGGAGTGGGAGTAGTAGTAGGAGGAGGAAAAGGAGAAATTGGAGCAGTAGTAGTATAAATAGTAGTAGTAGCATTATAAATAGTAGTAGTAGTATAAATAGCAGTAGGAGAGTAGTAGTAGTAGTGTGATTAGTAGGGGAGTAGTAGTAGTAGTAGTAGTGGTAGTAGTAGGAGTGTGAGTAATAGGAGACTAGTAGTAGTAGGAGGAGGAGGAGGAGTAGGAGTGGGAGTAGTAGTACGAGAAGGAGAAATGGGAGGAGAAGGAGTAGTAGTAGTAGTAGTAGGAGTGTGAGTATAGTAGGAGACTAGTAGTAGTAGTAGTAGGAGGAGAATGAGGAGTAGGAGTGGCAGCAGTAGTAGTAGCAGTAGTAGTAGTAGTAGTAGTAGTAGAAGTAGTAGTAATAGTAGTAGTAGCTGTTGTAGTAGTAGTAGTAGTAGTAGTAGTGTGAGTAGTAGTAGTAATAGTAGGAAGAGGAGTAGGAGTGGGAGTAGCAGTAGTAGTAGTAGTAGTAGTAAGAGTAGAAGAAATGGGAATAGTATTAGTAGTAGCAGTAGTAGTAGTAGCACTGCTTTAAATATTGTTAAATAATCTGCAATTTAATGTTCGTTAAAAATCTAGACTTCTATTAGGAAGGTGCTTATTTTGGAATATACTCGTATTTCCGATTTTCCGGGCTCCTGACAGATGAATTGCTCGCTGTCAGCCTCTACATGCGAATCGGCTTTACTGACAGGCCGACTGACGACAGACAACCGTTCAAGAACAGTCTGATTGATGGCTGACCTCTTAATTAGCTCACGGGAAAATAATTTTGTTCAATTAAAATGTTTATAACAAAAAATATACGTATAAACCGTGAGTCTGTTGTACGTGAATAAACCTAGCACTTAAGTCACGTCAGGTTATTATTATTATTATTATTATTATTATTATTTGTAATAGTAGTGTTAGTAGTAGTAGTGGTGGTGGTAATGAAGTATATTCATTACATTAAGTACCACGCCCTTTCAAGTGGTAAGCTAGTAAACAAATATAAGGGAATATAATTTTTAAGTACAGAACCAAAGATCATTCGACAGTTCTATTTCCTGCATCAAATGACCTCTCATCTTTATTATTTTGCCGAATTGAACCTTCCCTACTCGAACAACCGGTGCACCAGACGGACACCTACAGAGTGTGACGATACCAGGTGCTGCATAATACAATATTTACCTCCTGATGATGAGCACAATAGTGCTCGAAACATGTAGAGGAATACAATAAACTTATTATAAAACAAGAATTTGTGCATTAAGTTGGTCAGTTACTAAGATTATTCTGAGATGCACGGTCAGAAAAACATAAAAGAAACAAAATGAAGTGCCCCAAATTCGCAAGACAAAATCATACTTCTGTTTCAAAATGATCAGTCCTATCAAAGTCGCGGGTATTCTCCTTGTCCAAGTCCCTAAGAGTCCTATGTCCCTCTTCAACATTCTAAATCAATAACTACTGCAGACCGTAGAGGATCTTCTTTCAGTTGGGGCGGGCCATTTATTGGTACGGAAAAAATAAAGGATGTATACTTGGCTGAACACTGGAGTTGCTCCACAGTATGGCAAGCGGATTCTCAACAAATCTAACACGTGTATTCAGTACCACAGACACATATGTTTCAGGACTGCGCTGACAACTTGGGGACCAATGCAGCCCCATTTCGCAACATCATGAACAACCTGGGTCACGTCCGACTTCCTTAACTCTACAAAATCTACACGCCAAATTTCCACAGGACAAAGTTCCTAAGGAGTGGAAAGTTTTAAAAAAGTATATCATCTGAAGTAGGTTCTAGACTTAAGGGCTTTGTCTGGTCGTCCTAATCTTAGTACACTTGTAGGTAAGCTATATTAAACCCAGAAAAGTACTAACCTACAAACCCAGAATAGAGAGAGAATAACAATCAAATTCAGAGGATGTCCCGTGTCGTGCCCTCCTGACGAGCCTCGCCTGCTGTCCCTTTCCACTGTTGAACGCCTGAAGACATTTCTTCAGTCATGTCACGCCTGACTCTTCTGCTACTCGACCATCAGCATGTCCGTCCTTCTGCCCGTCCTACTCCTACTTCGCGGAATTTCTCCTTATCCTTAGTTCTATTTCATCTAGGTGACGTCTTGCCATGTAGAAGCTTGCTTGCCCTTGTCTTCCTTCTTTATTCTGTCTGCGTATTCGGCTTTCTGCATTCGTCTTGTAGCCAGAAGTACTGTCACTTTTTAAAAGCAAATGGAGAGAGACTGAAGGGGGTTGGTAGGGGAGGGAAAGAATTTTCTATCTACTCGTCGAGAGATAAAAAAATAAAAACAGAAGTCTTTCCCTTGCACATGCAGCGGAATAAAAGATAAGATTTTCTCTGTAAAAACAAATTTTGCTTCCTCGACATTGAATTTTCTGTTATTACCAGGTACATTATTTTTACTTCTGTAATGTACCAGTTCTGTTTCCTGAGAATTGAATGCTGGGTCATAAAATTCTACTTGCCCATAAAAGAATGTTTTTCTGTCTTCTATAAAATTAAAATATATACCAGAGGTCAGGGGAATTCTAATTCAATTCTTATCGATTCTCAAAGAAGGAAGATTTAGATACTTGCAAAACGAACAGGCATACAATTCGCCTGGAAAATTATTTTTTACGTATTTTATTTCTTAAAAAATATTTTACTTTTTGTTCATGCAAAACTAAAATCTAGGAATAGAGGCAGAAAATTATTTTTTACAATCCAACGAAACCTTGTAGGATTTTCATTTGAAAGGTACACACGGTGTACATCAGGAAAATTTCACCAAATTACGATACAGAACTTTTTAATTCCTTCCTTCTTTCTATTCGCTAGTACCACCTCTTTTCGGTTATGATACTTCAGGCAAAAATAATAGATTAATTTAGGGTAGTGTGTTTATTTGATACGCAGAGAATTTAATTTTCTTCTGGTTGTCTAAAAGTGATGTATGCTAGCCTTTCCCTCAGTATGCAAACATTATTACACTCGTAATAGACGAGATGGTCGTCTTTGTGGGCAATTTCTACACCTGCTTCAGTTCAGGCATCGGCTTCAACTGTTTATTGACAACCAGTTATGTTACACAATTATTATACCAACTACTGCACATATATAAAATTTAAACATTAAAACATTAAAAAAGCTCCGACATGTTTCGGTCCTAGGACCATCATCAGGGAGCCATATCGTCCTTGCTAAAGTCACTATAAAAAGTCACATTAATTTCGCTGTACCGGTTGGGTATTGTGGCAGCATGCTGTGTTGCGAAGAGTGCCCTGCTACGGATGTGCATTCTGTGCTTCGTTGCGTGATACGCAACGAAGCACAGAATGCACTTCCGTAGCAGGGCATGAAAATAACCAGTTTTGTCTTCAACAGTATGTTCTGACACGTAATCAACCAAGTGCCCTTGAGAGCGGGACATCTACTTTCCTAACGTCTTCGTGAGTCTATTTGTGTTCTTAGTTACGCTTCAGCCTAAAACTGCCTCTCATTTGCATATTATACTCTTAATGCGTGTTGCGTTCCTTTACGTTGGAATTATCTACATGAATGTCCGTAATTTGGGAGTCTTTAAAGTTCGTGCCATCAGCACAGAGGGGCCAGTATAGCTGTTGCTCTATCAGACCGAACCTTGACCCCAGATGGCGGTGCTGTTCATCGCCAAACCTTGGTCACTTTATCTTCGGTTTAGTTCCAGTTGAAATGTAATGGCACACGGTGACGCACAGGAGGGGAAGTGAAGGGGAATCTGGCGAGTGGAGTAGGTAGCCAGTACTCTTCACACTACCTCAGAACATGGTGTATCCAGCATTACTACCGCTGATGCGTACACCTCGGCTGCCAGCAGTCGACTGAACTGACGCTCTCGGTGATTTAAAAGGACTCGTCCGTTTCGCCGTAAGACGAAATCTGGTTTCTGCGCGTGTGCTATCACATTTCATCTGGCCTGTAATTTTAGAGAAGGGTGGATGGGCCCCAAGGTCGGTCTGAACGGGTGTGAAAAAAAGCATGAATTGTTCCCAAACCGGAGTTTTAACTCCGGACCTCCGGCCTGTAGCGTAGTCACAATACTATCTACGGTATCCTGACATTTAAGTTACGTTTTGGAGTAAAGTATGATTACCTTCGATCAGTTTCTGGGAAATATTTTATGTATAATCTTCGTTTGATTGTCTTAGTTCCAACACTGAAGTATCTCATGCAATATATTATTAGTATTATTATTAAATCGTTATCGCCCTTAAGGGAAACATTTAAAATTATACACCTGAAATAACCAAGTTTTTACGATAAAATACATTGCAGCCAGTCTATCTTTGTATGTTCATGAAATGTTATTTCCCATAATAACTGTAACGTAATTTTTATATCTTCATATCCTGACGCATGTGCGCAGTGTCCAGTGTGGCTGCTTTCTGTTGTTCTTTATACCGTATTTTCCAGGATTATTATTATTATTATTATTATTACCGTCTTCGTCATCACACATAGTTTCGTCATCATCAGCAGCAATTTAAACCCCGTAGTCAATTTTCAGTGCCTTAGTTTCAGCCCCTTAATTATCCTCTGAAAATGCGCTCGCCACAATTCCTCTTATATCTGAACGTATGGATCAGAAGGGGCATTGTTATTATAATATCCTTGTTCAGTTCTTGCTGACCTTCTCTTTTTGTTGTATGAAGTGAACTAGTTACGTCTTAGGTAGTTAATACTGACTCATAAGATGCAAAATTCCTCACACCTCTCTAATTCCCCTTTTCGATAGGTCTGTAAATATTTCCGACAAAATAAGAAAAAAATATGGTTGTTATACTGTCTTGTTAAGCTGACACAGCAGATCTTTACACCAGCAGTTAACAAGACGCGCTCATTTGTCCCGTGTTCCTGACAGTGTTGAAAGATTTATAACTAGTCTTATCCAATTATTCTCACGTAAAGTGTAGCGGATCAGTTCTACAAGTACACAGTAACAAACTCCACACAGATAATATTCATCCACACTAAACACATTCAAAACTTTGCGCTAAATCTGACGTCAGCAACTAGCAGTCAATCATACCGTAGCAATTCTTGTACTCTGTGCAGGAAATATCATTATCTCCTGTTATAATACGATTTTATGCCGAATGGAATGGGCGTGATATAGATTGATATGCATTTTATGTTCGGTCACGCATGCACAGGTACAGTATGTACGTGAATCAGGTTTCACAGAGTTAATTTCCGGGAAAATTACTTTTTATTGACCTGGTACTGGAACCTGGAACAGGGAAGTCTATAACACTGTTGAGCAATGAAATTTGTCCCCAAGTAAAATGAGGTGGTTTCAATATACTTTTTGCGCTGATTACAAATGTAAAATCAGTTTTGCGACATCACTTAAATTTTCTGTGGAACAGGCACATTAAAGAAGAAAGCGCTTGCGGTCGACAGGTTTATAGGCTCACCAGGCAGATAGACCGAAACAGAGAGCTTATTCATTCCTGAATGTTATGACACTTTTAGGGTTTCAGGGAGCATAACACAACATATGGTATGGAATGTTTCAATAAGGGTTGTCAATCCAGTTTACCTTGTTCCTTGGCGAAGTACGGTGGTCCGCGATAGTGAGCGTCTCTCTCTTCAGGTACCGCACGTTCTTAACTGAGAATTTGTTTTCGCAATGTTCACTGAAATTGTGAACCAAAGTGTGATAGTGTTAATTTACACGTAATTAATTTGAAAAATAATAACCTAAATGTACTTTGCTGAGTTCTTGTTTCCGCCGTGTCTCGTAAATATGTTAATTCGCCGAACTTATTTTGTTACGTTTGTGTTGAATTTACCCCATTGTCAGCAGAGAAAATCCATTACCCCTATAGCGAAGAAGGCATAAGAATTATATTTTGGCTGTAAATTTGTGGATCAGGACAAGAGCTGGGCACCAAATACATGTTGCAGTAGATGTTCGCGATATTACCGTGGCTGGCTTAAGGCCGATTAACACATTGCAAGCCGTCCCCACGCCGTGCCCATGCCGTGTTCATGCCAGGCCATGCTGCTAATTCACACATGCCATGCCGTGCCCCTGCCATGATCCGATAATGCCATGTCCTTCGTGAAAGTCCGCGTGGTAGCCGGAAATATCCGAACTGCTAGTCCAACAGTTTAACAGGTCGTCTTTTTTGTAGTGTGCTGGTACCGCTCTTTTCCTCGTCCATGACAAACGTTGTTTGGTTTCACACTGGCCACCTGCATCTGAGATTGGTATGCTTCTGATAACAACCTTCGTGGAACTCCGCGTGGTAGCCGGAAGAAGCCGAACGCC
>Ga0123354_10005143_pt1 | contig 18897 bp, 7 predicted proteins | sample TergutLab28metaG_2_FD_97872 | JGI IMG/M metagenome (GOLD analysis project Ga0123354, IMG submission 97872) | Labiotermes labralis P4 segment gut microbial communities from Petit-Saut dam, French Guiana - Lab288 P4 | ecosystem: Host-associated > Arthropoda: Insects > Digestive system > Gut ...
CAGTGTGTGGCGGCCGTCAAAAGGGTGCTTCCGGTGGCATTTATGGTGTTTTTTTTGCTTTCGATACCACTCCGGTGGGGGGGGGGGGGGGGGGAGGAGAGGGTGCTGTACTGGTTTGTACTTTATGTCTGTGCGTTGTTTTGTGTCGAACGTCTGGTCTTGCTGCGTTTACGTTCGTGCGGCTCTACTCCGGTCCATTCTACACGCATATTTTTAACCCGTTTGGGACAATTTCTCGTTTCCTCCGCGTTTTCATTCACGTCTCGCTGGGACGTTCCTCCATCGGTTCCTTCCAGGCCCTGCCCTATGCCGCGACCATACATTGTTCTTCATGCTTGTTACGTCATCCTGTGGTTTTTTTGCCTTGCGGTATTGCTTGCTTAGGCACAGGCGTGTATTCAGGTATCGCCTCTCTTATCTCCATAGCGTCACCTGCCTCTTGTCCTCCGGCTCGCTGCTGGTTGGTTGCTTCGTCGTTGCAGTCGACTAAATGGTCATTGCTCGATTCTGTTCGGTTTGCGAGTCAGTTGTGCATTCACTCCGGAGCTGGCGTTCTGTCTGTGTCAGCTCGCTTGTCTCTTCCATTGGGTCTTCCGACTGACTCACCTGTTTGGTGTGTGCCGTTCCCTCAGTCCTGTTCTCTATGCCTTCCGGCCGCGGCGGTGTGCCATGCGCTGCGATGAGGGCATAAGTTGTTGTATTTCTCGTGGTCGACACCCGACCTTTCCCACGCTTCTTCGGACATGCCTGGTACATGTGTCCAGTTGCACCGTAATCATAGCAAGTGAGGGGTCGACCCTCATATGATGTTAGTACTCGGTATCCTGCGATTGTTGTATGGGAGGGGATGTGTTTCCCGATAGTCATTTCAACTTGTCGGATGCCATTTTCTACAGCGTATCGATACGTTCGTGACTATGATTCCTCCTTTATTGATATAATTTTTTCGTATGGTGCAAGGGTTGACCTCAGAGTGACTTCGGCCACCTCAGGTGGTAGATTTTCAATCCGTATTTTTCGCGTGTCAATGCTTACTTTCGAGATTTCCCAGCTTGTGTGCTTGTTTTCAGGTAGGCCGCCCATGCCCTGTAATAATGCCTGCAGGCACTCAATGTCTATCAATTTTATATACACTACCTTCTTGTACCATCTATCTGTATCAAGTTTACCTCTTCTTCTGGTATCCGTAAGTGCTCGTGAATCCATTCGTGTATTTCAAAGGCAATTATCCTAGGACTTGCGGGGTCGAAGGTGCATACCATCGTGTTTTTTGACGTTCACTCGATTTTACACTATGTTTTGCCTTCTTACCTCTCCACACTACACTCGCACGTGTTATAAACACTGCACTCGCTCACTAAACCTGCCTTTCGCTTGCTGGGCAAGAAAGTCTCCTCGCTACACCAACCTTCCTGCTTCACTGCTCGCAGCACACTGTCAGGATTCGATCCCGGACTGTCCAGCCCGTAGTCAGTCGCTGTACTGACTGAGCTACCCGGCCCACACCATATAAATTGGGGGCCTTAAAACCAGGTGGTTTAAGGGACTTCACGGAAAGCATATTCCCAATTTCTTACGCGAAAATCAACAAGCGAAGCCGAAATTTAAAAAAAAAAAATCATCCAGCCGAACAAATCAATACAGAGCAGGGTGCGACTAGATGCATAATAAGATATACGTATTTTCTTTCTGCATCTTAAATATGAAATTTCCATACTTAAATAATTAGAGTAAAACTTCAACATAAAATCTACCCTACACGTAGCGCCATCTCATTTACCGCCCATACAAGCCTGTGAACAGAAATTCTCTCTTATACGTATTAACATCGGTGAACCCTCGGAGTAGCGTCACCCCTGCTATCTGCTATTCGCCAAAGTCTTTGGAGATACAAAGGTGCCCATAAGCATTAAAAATGTCGGTTGAAGCGTCACGTTACTAGAAATAAACATTTTAAGAAGTAAGAAGTAACAATGAACACGATTCAAGTGGTAGGCTACTGTACATTCCCCTAGGAGTTCAGTATCCAGCAAAACTGTAGAACTCTGCTTTCAGAACTGTAGTGTGTAACATTAAAATTAGCTTTTATAAATTTTTACCAGTGTTCTTTCATTTTCGATCGGCCATCTAAAATTTACGTTTTCGATTACTGAAAATGTTCCAAGAATTTCAGTAAATAGCTTTCTCTGGAAGCCAGCAAGAGGTCGTCGGACAGTAAAATGTCAGTTGCACATTGACACAGAGTCCAGGGAAACAAAAATATAAAAACTACGGTAGAAAAATCTATTGCTCTCCTTGTCGTAGCGTCCCAACTGAGGCCACACTTGAAATCTGAACTCATCTTTCCTTTATAAATTGCAGAAAATTCTTTTCCTTCTGCTTAATATAGACCAAGTTTGCATACAGAAGCGATAACGCGGCTCTTAAACATATCAGCATCAGGTAAGCGTAAAGTTATATAATAGGCAAGTTTTTAACTATCCAATCTTTATTTCACTAGTAAAGTACGAGGAAAATATCAGTACTAGGCGCCAGTCAGAAGAAAGTTCTGCGCTTAGGGAGACAAATTTACTGAAGCCTTTCAGCAGAATATGGTAAAACTCATCAGTCGACACTGTAGGGGTGATTTACTCAGCAAAAAACGGAGTGGGAAAATCTAGAAAGTTCTAAAACAAAAACCTGCAATGAGGTAAACATGAAGAATTGGAGGAAACAATAGCAAGGTTGATAGGGTAGTGAAATGCCAAAGATGGCACAGCAAGAGATGAAGTTACTAAGGAAATGGATTTAAAAAATCGGACAGGAGATGAGCGTTGCGGACTTCACACACAGCGGTGAATAGTTACACGGATTCAAACAGCATCACGGATTATCGCAGTATGTAAAACAAGGAAAACCGGCAGAGAAAGACGCAGAATTTAGTGAAACACTAACTACCAAGGAGGTTCATATATGTTTCTAAAACGATTCGTCAGGATTTTTAAAGGAATGGGGATGACAAGAATATAATGCAAAGTGATGCAGCTATGAACATTACTATTCCTGAAGTTAAAGTGAAGAAAGGCCAATCAAAATGGAGAAATGTTTCATACCGATGAAATGAACATGATCTACAAGTACTGTACATTATGAACTAAATGTTGGACTAATTAGTTCTCAGTCTGTAATTCAGATTTTTATATTTTAGAAGTTCAAATAGTCCCAGTACTTCTGTTTACTTCCAGACTCGATATACCAACAAATTACGATGAAACAACAATGTCGCTATATCGGATTTTGACTACTTAATTAAAACATCAAAGACTATAAATTTTCCTGTTGTTTTGTATAGGTGTGAAACTTGTGTTCTCGTGTTCATAGATTTGGAGGGAGTGGGGCGGGATATTTGGATGTAAGAGGGACAAAGTAGCGGGAAGCAAGAGAAAATTGTACCTCGAGGAGTTTCATAATTTTTACTCTTCACCAAAAATCATTATTAAAATCATCTCAAGGCAAATGAAATGGGCATATCATTTGGCAAACAAGTGAGAAATAAGAAATATACAGAGTCTGGATCTGAAAAATTTAAGGGAAGATACAAGTTAATTTCCTTTCCGTAGATGTAAAGATAATATTAAAGTGGATCTGAACGATACAGGTCTTCTGGGAGTGGACTGGATTCTTTCGCCTTAAGACAGGCACCAATGACGGGCCTTGTGTATCTAATAATGAACCTCTGAGCGACTGTCAGCTGTTTAATAAAGACAAAGTTCTACTGATTTCTTTCTTTTCTTGGCGTATCATATCAGTCGCTTGTGTAGCTCTGTTTCTAGCTCTTCGAATTAACAAACACTTATTCGTTACAACAGACTCAGGTAGAGAGACAAACCTGTGGTAGGTTTGACCGTCCCAGAAGTTTCTTCAATATAATAGCCATAAGCAAATAACACCTTGCACAAACTATCTAATAGCCACAGGGAGTGTTGGTTCCATTCCATGGTTGTTAGCAAGAAGCGAGCTGAGAAGATGATGTACACTGCACGGTGTATTAGGAAACGACTCGCCCCTCGGATACAGTAACTACTGCTTCCTCATGTAACAGCTGGCATACTGCATGCACTTGTGAGATCAGAAATACATGCCCAGCTCGTAAACTGATAAGTGTTATCATTTCCGAAAAGTAACAATTGTAAATTTCGTAAAAATCTTTTTTTTTTCAATCAAAGTAATCCAATGTCTGGTAACACAGTCAGAAGTTTCTCCACTTCTAATAATAAAACCTGCCACCGGAAAAGATTTTGAAGCTATTCCTTGCACTTTGCAACTGCAGGCACTATATCTCCAAAACTCATCTTCATATAAATATCCAAACTCCGCCGTATTCTCAAAAATTGTTTCCGCGCGTCTCATAATCCGATCTATAAATTCAGTCCATAACAATCTCCTTCACCAGCAATAGGTAAACTGATATTTATGAAATATTATTCTCCATGCATATCGACATACTATATTCTACGCCGAAGAAATACACAACACAGTCAACTAAATGAATTTTAAAAAAAACCAATGTCTAAACAAGACCTGCACTAAACCCAGCGACTCACCCCGTTTCTTACCAATACGTACTTTCACTGTGCCCATTTGTGAGAAATCCAACGTTGCCGTGAGTTCTGGAAGGTACATATCACGACGATCTGTAGATAATTAGTGAATAACGAAGCGGAAAGGATACGGGATAAAACGTTTGTGCCGTGAGATAATATACCATCATTTACTCAGTGGGAAGACACAAAAAGACATAAAAATAGTGACAGGACAGTCGGTCTCATTGCCGAGATTTGAACCCAGATATCCCGTAAATGAAATAGTAGTGTTACCAACTTTAGCGTGAAAATCGGCTGTGTGGACACACTCTCCATACACTATTGTTACACAGGCACGATCACGCATGAGTAATTACCTACAATAGACACTGTTACTACTATCCTGCTGAAATTCTGTAGGTGCTGTCACGTCCATCTGCCTCCACAAGCTGCTAAAGCTGTCAGTCACAAATAACACGCATATGACAGACGTAGGAATGACAAAGTAATGACGCTAAGGAGGGACCAATTGATCCTGACAATTAAAATACAGCGTAAATTTAACAAAAAAAAAAAAAAGGAAAGTACAATTTGCACTGTCCTGGCCATGAAGGCAGAGAGGTGAGTAGAGGCACATCTCCATTCATTTTTAATCTCGGCACTACATGGAAGTGAGTGGTAATCTTCACACCCCGGCCACTTTACCTCCCGGGTAAAAACCCAAGTTGCTCATTCTATAGGAGGCTTGGTGGAGATGGGAAAAATTTATTGACCTTACTGAGATTCGAGCATCGGACCGTTCAGCCCGTAGACTAGTCGCTGTAGCGACTATGCAACTCCGACTCCCATGTAACAGAAAGCTACAAATATTTATTTAAATTATCTTAAGAGTAAATTGTGGTCTTCTGGATCATGACAACGTGTCGTTTCGGCAGTTCTTTCCAACATTTCGGCGGTATCCGCTGCCGCCAACTTCGCTTACATCCGAAAGAGGGAGGCGAAAACTTCCTCCGAAACGTTGGAACCCACTAATCAAACTACACAGCGTCATGACCCAGAAGACCACAATGTAAACACTCACCAACATGCTGACCTCAAAACTCGTATTAGAATAGGACTCTACTACATGGGTACAAAAAAAAAAGATCCTAAAGGATAATGGATGGTAGGTTATCCATCCGCCTTTCTAAAAAATTCCCAACCAGTAAGTAAACATTCAGGAAATTCGGACACGAGAAGCAGTAATACTAATACATGTTGCCGGATGCCTTCATTTTCACCTGGTAGAGACGGGAAAGTGAAGCGTTTCTTTATTCTTTTCCTTTAAACCCCTAAACTTAAAATGCATACACTTTTACGCCAAATACCATTATTAAACCTATTGAACTGCAACAGGGTACCAGTGAGAAAACAGTACTTGTAAGAATGCAACTCTTTCTACCTATAAAGACACGCCTTCATTTATTAGAAAATTTAATAAAGTACGATGTAATCCGCTTTAATGCGAATTGTAAGTCTAGTCCGTATTTCAGGTGTACACTACGTTACTTGACCCTTTGCATGACACATGGCTTAAATATTAATAATGCATTACTTAGTCAACTGCATATTACATGTTGTCATTTGTTTATTTGGAAAACGTGTTTCGACTTCTTTTCCATTGTCACAATTGTCCTAATTTTTCCTTTAATTTACGTATGTTAGGCTTTAGTTTTTTTTTCCTGTAGCGATGCGGCCCAACGCAGGCCATCGTCTCCTTATTCTTCAAGTTCCTAGATCAAACAACGATGCATCACAGTCGGTAAGACTACTCTGGTCAGGTGACCTGCTCATCACAGACACTTCTACCTGACAACACGTGACACTCACAACAAACATCCATCCATCCCCGGCGGGATTCCTTTCCACAAACCCAGCAGGCAAGCGAACGCAGGCCTAAATATTAGATATTACTTTTATTATTTAACGTCATCTAAAGCTGTCTATGGAATAGCATTATCGTGTTGTTTGTAATTAAATTATCGAGCACCTTCAACAGGGTACAAATATTAAAAATTTTACATAGCCGAAATACTGGACTAAACTTAAAACCGTTAGTAAATATATATTTACAAACCAGAAACTACTAATTACTAAATTAAAAATTAATCAAATTCCGTAGGAGTGTCTTATACACATTATCCACAGCGTTCTGTTTTCCTTTTAAACAAATCTTCCGCGTACACAATTTTACATAACAGTGCAATCTTACTGTTTTTCTTATGATTCTCCCAATTTTATGTATTCTTTTCTGCCCATTGGTATGACACCGCGACAAAGGTCATAATTTTATACGGGTGTGATGAACTTTTTTTGTTCCTTAAACATTTGATTACTAGACGGACAAACTGACATCTCTGTATTAATTCTTGTTCCACTATGTATTGTTGTTGTTGTTGTTGTTCATAACTAGGTCGGGGGCCGCAGTCGTATCCTTCGTTGCAAATGAAAGTTAAAACAGGAATGCATGAGGTCATGGCATTTAACTTAGGGTGAAAGCGTAATAAACAGTTAGAACACCGTGTACATGAAGGTCTACAAACAATTATAAAAACAAAACAGGTAACGTACACATAACATTACTCTATGGCGCATTCGCGTAATCATTTTTACTATGGGAAGTCAAAAATGGCTTCCCTGTGTATTTACTAACATACATGTGTCGCTATCAGTAGTGTAATAAATGCTGAAAGCGTTCCCATTTATTGATGCGCTACGTCACTGCCAGCAATATGAAAGAGCTCTAGTCGTCGTGTAAATTGCCCGATATTTCTGTACGATTTTAACAAAATTTGGATTTTTTCCACAGATTTACATAGAAGTTCCCAATATCAAATTTCACGGAAATCCTTCCAGTGGAAGTGTTAATAGTGCATTGGACAGACCGACAGACGGAAGGACAAGACGAAAATACTCGTAACATGCGCTTTTCGCAAATATCCGAACGCTCTTAAATCCAATAGATGTATGCACCGAAGTACTGTCATGCCTGTAATGACGTATAAACCATAGACGTAGACCCTAGGAGCAGAAAATATAAAAACTGAACACTGCTAATATTAATGTGTGCCGCATACTGTTATAACGTTTCAGCTAATTATAACTTTTAAACACGTTACGCCAAATTATTTTAACGTCAGTGTACCATTTAAACAGTATACATATCTTTATTTAATTTATCCCCTGTTAAACAGGCTCATTAAGTTACTGATAAACCACACGAGTGTAATCTAAATATTAACATTAATTATACAAATATGAATATAATATGTAGAATAATCATAAAATATTAACGATAAAAATAATATCAACACAAGTAATTGAGCGAAAAATATATTACAACGGTAACACTGAAAATCATGCGCGGTCAAAATGCCTTAGGCAGTTACAAAACGACGACAGCTTAAAAGGCAGTTGGCTAAGTCGGCTAAAATTGAATTCACTGAAATCTTAACCAACTCTCGCATACCTTCAAGTGCAGCTTCTTGTTGCCACTTCTGATTCTATTCGATCTTGTTTTAAACTGTTATCCTTTCTTGAAGCTCAAAATCGATATACATAAAGACAGAATATCAAGCTTTTGTAGCTATATTATAACTAGTCATATACGTTATTACTTCTTACAAAACGTGCTACATAGATAAACACATAATACATACATACATACATTATGTATATAAGAACAAATACACGTAAGAACCACAAAACATAGAAAAATTAATCTTTATCACCAATAATTAACAATGTCTCACAAAAATTTCCATGAAAAGCCAACGCGACCACAACTGCTGTAACAAATGACCACCACAGTTGCATCTACATTACAAGTTGAATAATATTTCAACGTTAAAAGTCAATGTAAGTTATAGGCACGTGAAGATAATGTGCGAACTATGGAGTGTACAAGAAGTTATCTAGTTTCCTGTCGCGATTTTCTGTCTGTCAGTGAAAGAGTGTTCATTCGTAATTAATGCTAATACAAATAACCAGATTCTACACAGCAAGTGAACTTTCCAAATACAGTTTAAAGAAATAAGAGCCATAAATACGTCGGTGTACTTCTTCAGAAGAACGTGATTAAAATTCATTTCAGAATTGCAATAAAGTGATTCAGGTTCCAGACCAAGCCGCATGTTAATAAAATGATGTTAAGGAAGTCTATAGAAGTACTATGGCCATTAAGAAGCATACAAGAGTCTATACTGTTGTATATCAACTTCTTAATGAGTCCAGTATTCGGATCCTCCTACCGGTTTTCGTATCATGATGAAAGTTAAATGAATGCAGCACGTGTTCTACAGCACTATTATGAATTATTATTATGAACTATTTCAGCATTAGGCCATATACAGTCCAAGACGCAAACGCAGGGAGATCATTCACTGACGTATCAAACTTAAAAACTTAAGCATAAAGAAACCTCGCATTCTGCATTGAAAGCATCCATTTATAAACGGAAAATTTCCTTCTTTGAAAGCCCAACACGATTTGCAAGAGTGTACCGTCCGTCACTTATTTCAAATTCAGATATAAATAATGCAGGATATAAAAGGACCGATCTTCGTAGGGCTCAGTGTGAGAAGTAGCTTATCGGAGGGCAATCAAAATGTGTGGCTTTTAGTTCAGTAATCCGCAGCAACATAGCTGATTCGCAAAATTCTGAGTAGTAACAAATTTTAGACTTCCTAGTTTGTTGTATTGAAAACCCTACATGACTTCTTGCAGTATCTGTAAATAATTCATTACAAGCTACAAAGGACAATTGATTAAAATTATTAACATGGCCCATTCGCAAAATTCTATGGCGGAAGGAAAACCAACAGTCTTGTCATTCAAGTTATGTTCTCTGTTCAGGTGCATTCAGAGTCCTTTTGGTGACGTCACTTTGTGCACTGAACAAATAATGCATAATACTGTGTCAATGAGAAACTGTTGGTTTTCCTTCCCATAATCTGGCACTGATTTCTTCACATAAATGAAAATCTTCAACAAGTTGCCGTTAAGAGAAGAACGGGCCAGCTGTTTACACAAAATGTATCCATATATTAAGTTCATTCAACATCGAATACGACAGGAAAATTCAAATATTTGGTTTAAACAACCTATATTAATTACATTTATTTTCACATTAACAGTATAAAGCATACTGGTTACTGTAATTGCCTACCGCCTGCTTCAACGTTTAAAAATTGGCATTGTGGTCACGCAGCGTGTTTGTGCGTATCGTACGGTATGAAGGATAAATACTTTTATGTTCTTTACATGTAACAGAGAGACTGTATTGTCTATGATGTATGAACTGAATACTTAAACATTATTTCGGCGACTCTGAGGCCTCGGTGGGTCAAATTTAAGGCCTTTCTACTCGCTGGACACTGACTAAAAATCTGAATTGTCTTATGTACAAAACATGTTCGTATGTAATTTCAAAGAATATTAAATAAAACTTCATTGCAAAAACACTTAGATCAGGATTCAAACATGCCATATTTCGAAGCTAATTGTAAACGACACAAGAATTGTCAATTTACCTAATGACGGGAACAATGTAAAAACGCTGTAATACTTTGTTAACAGTGTTATCTGCTAGGATATTTGGGAAAGATACATGAGAAGTAATGCACAAGACAGGGCTTTGGTCTGTCTTAAGGTACTGCATACAGTTTGCCTGGAGAAGGTCATAAAACTCATCAAAACTTCAGTCACGATAGCCAGCCCGTCACCAAAAACATAACGATTTTGGGTAATGACTAATTTACAACTACTTTATATACACGTAACATGACAGAAGAGATCTGGAAAACAATGGGATCTTTGGAGATAGTAAGTTAGTACAAGATTAAATTCCTATCAGCTCATTCCTAAAGATTCTAGATTCATGTTCCTTTAATCCGAAAAATATCTAGGTTAAAATTCTTTGCATAAATCTGTCCAGGATTTTAATTTTAAGTATGAGATCTTTCTAAATAAACACGCTCTATTTTGCATACAAAATTTCAGTATTCAATCATTTATTGTAATACACTGACACTATGAAATGTCCTACCTTTCGGATACCGAAGCAGTTTATTACATGGGCACTATAAGCAGTGCACGAACTCTGCGACACACGTGACATGTTACTTGGAAGTACTTTCAACTAATTTCATGCAGGTATTACGAAACGACAAGGGTACGATATGGTAAAGGTGAAAACGAGTAAATATAAAATCTTCAGCCATTTATCAGGGAGACGCCATGAAAACAGTACGGAACATAAGACGGAATTTGCTGTCCGCATTTAAATTCGCCACGGAAGGCGTGAAAATAAACTAGCGTTTATAATACTGTGCTTGAAGCTTGTGCCAACAAATATGAAAAGACAAACATGAATATGCCAGTAATACGATCAGGAAGTTTAAAATTGGCAAATCGATAAAGTTTAAATTTTTTATAATTATCTTTTCCTTAGAGCCTCCTTAAATGGCGCAATGTCTGGCATTACCAATCTGCTGAAAAATGTGCTGCATCGATACAGGTATAGTCTGCACATGTCATTACAGAGCTTACTTCACGACTACATTACTCATACCTTACTCTACTGTTTTTGTTGTATACCTGGAACAACTTAACCTGGCTTAGGGTAAAATGAAAAAGCTACATATCCGGGAATCGTGCCGTCCGAAATTTCTCTGCTATAACAAGCAGCAGACACCAGTTTACAAATGTCGTCTCTTACTATCTTGGAAAATTAAATGAGTAGGTTGCAGATACATGAGAGACTTAAACAGATCGATATACGGAGCACTGTAAAACAGACAAATAAGCACGACGGAATTAAGCGTGTTTTTAGAAAGTCACTTAGTAGAAGACATCTCACCTCTCCAAATGGATAGCAATAGAATATCTAAAACTCAACCAAAGTATGTCAAGATAATGAAGAAATGTTGACATGCAAGTAAAATATAGCTTGATTAGGACAACTGTAACGGTAAATACGGACCTACTCCGAGAAATTATGGAGAGTAAGAAGTAGAAGAAGAAGAAGAAGAAGAAGAAGAAGAAGAAGATAAACCTGATGACAATAAAGATGAATATGATAATGAAAATTGAGTAGACGAATAATAAAAAGAAGGGAATGAAGAAGCTCTTATAGGTGGAGGTGGTGTTGGTGGTGGTGGTGGTGGCGGCGGCGGCGGTGGTGGTAACGACCCTCCAGGTTCGTTGCTAAAGCAGAAGGTAAAAGACGAGATTTAAGTTTCCTTAAAACAGATAACTTCTTGACAAGATGAAAGCAAATTGAATTCCAATTAAGAGGAGAAGTAAAGTGAACCTACGTAGACATCTCATTTGCATACTAACAAAATATTTCGAACATTATGAATGATAGTGAATACGAACCGCTTAAAGTTGATAAATGTGTCCGGGGAGAGAGGTTAGGGACAGGAAGATGATATATACGATCGCGGATTAAAAAGAACATGGTTGACTGGATACGGACGGAGCAAGATCTGTACGGGATTAAGAGCTCAAAATGACGCAAAATATGTTTGGGGGGTGGTAAATATAGACTCTTTTACCCCTTTTCAAACTAGAGGATCTGCAGTACTCACGGCGCAGGATACATTGGAACCTGCACTTAATGAAACATAACACATTAATAAACTATACAGCTAAAAATATTTTTATATTTTGCTTCTCTTTATGTTCTATGAAGTACTAAAATAGAAAGCATTGGTCATCTTGCAAAAACAGTCTTTTAATATCATTATATATAGATTATAATAATTATAACAGTAATTCTAAGTGATCCTTAAAACAATATGTTTCGACCTACGTGGGTCATCGTCAGGTTTTTCAGGGACGTAATAACGTTCGATTTATTGATGTGCAGTCCGTACACGGTGGTAGTGTGTCTGCTTGGCGTGTGTGTTGGAATGTGATGCCTGTTCAAACGGTCTGAGGTTTGGTAGCTTGCATTTTAGCTTTGTGTAAGTACCGTCTCTAAAATCGTGTTGTTGTTAATGGAGTGGTTGTCGTTTAAGTCTTGTCTGCTCAGGTTGTGTATAAGGAGTTTTTCTATGGTGTTCAAGTTTTTCCCTTTGTGTGTGATACGCAGTACGTCCAGTGTGTTTTCTATTGTGTGCTTCTCTCCAAACACTGAATGTGAAGTGATGCACAGTTTTTGCATCTACACTTCCAACCAAAATAACACAATTACTGTAAGCAATCAGTTTCCGTTCTGTGTGGCCTACCCTTGTTAGTCTATTTATTAACCACGTTGCTTCATACTGTACTGTGACAGCATCTGCATTACGAGAGGCCGATCCCCTGTTTAAGGAGTCCTACTATTTACCCAAATAGGATTTTAAAATTTCTACGGTAAAGAAGATCAAATTTCTACGCTCTACCCGAAATCAAGTATCAATAAAGGAGAAGGATCTCCAATACACAATGACTTATTATTTTAATTGTCACAGGTTTAAAAACCACACAATGTGCCGCAAGATATAGGCCTAATGTTCCCGCAAATTACAGAAGGCTTATAACCGACAATCATCTATCCTCTTCCCACTTAAATCCTTGAGGCACAAAATTCATCTAAGCAAAATTCTGTTGCTATGTCACAAGAAACAAGTTATTCCATTACATCGAAAATTCAGTTAATGATGTTAGGGAAATATTGATCGTTTATTGTTTTAATAATACGAAGCACTGCGTCCTGTGGAGAATATTAATATTATTTAAATATTCGTGTAATGCTCATGTACACATGGAGCAAACACTGTGCTGTGAAGGTTCACGCTGACCATACTGTCTCGAAGCAATCAAATGACAGAGAGAGGGAGAGATTTCTCATTTACGACACGACCGACGTAAAATAAAAAACCAAACTTTAAAGACTTCTGGGATGTTAAACTGTTCCTTTAGGGTCACAGTTCCTCATGCTTTGTAGGATCATAGTGCCTTTTATATTTCGGGTCAAGCTGCCTGAGAGATATCCTCCAGGACTGTTTATCATCCTGAAGATAAAGGCACTATGATCCTACGGAATGCCGGGAATTTTATACCCAGCAACATGGAGTAGCAACGCAGGAGACTTGAATCTTCAGTAACATCGCTGAGTGAACCCCAGATCTCTCAGGTAAAAAATTACCATACAATAGACTTGCGATTTATAATGTTGATGTTGTATAAACCGTGCATCATGTTTCAAGTTATTTTTTATTTAACAATAATTAATGTACACGTTTTATAAGGTAATCGCTTTTCAGCTGTAGCTCCGACGCGTTTCGGCGCTTATCTACGACATCTTTAGGAAGTTCTAGATTGTTTTTAACACATTAAATTGACAATGAGATTTGGGGTCAGACCTCAGCTGTTATTGCAAGGTGTGGACCCTGTGTAAGAATTGTAACCATACAATCAATACGTGTTTGTGTCAGTTTGATGTGTTACAAAAACAGCCAAGAACTCCCTTAAGGTGGCGTAGATAAGCGCCGAAACTCGTCAGAATTATAGTTAAAAGTGATTATATTAAAAAAGTGTGCATTAAATCTTGGTGAATAAAAAGTGACGTTGGATTTATAAATTTATTATTTTGAATGAAGCATTCCAAATAGGTACCTGAATATATGCAACTAATACACGTTGACTGAAATACCAATCATTGTACGGTGTATTTTTAACGCTTTTGTCCACTGATGACTAGAGTTCATAAGGGTGAAGTGGAGGACCAGTCGGGTAGAAGTAACAAAGTAATGATTCATGTAGGGTGACAATCTGCTCATGTATCGTGTGGGGTAAAAATAATGTATTTTATGCTCTAACCCTCCTAACAGTAACAACCATGGGGAGGGGACTGGAAGAGAAATATATTGGTTTGAAATGGGCTCTAAAATATGTATCTTAATTTCGTCTGTTTATCTGACGTTTTAATATTTACAAGCGCAATGTTTACCCATTTATCAGTTGTGCGAAAGCATATGCTTCCACTACTTTCAAGTTCAGGCTGTCAACTGATGTCACAGAAATACTCGGTATAGTTCGAAATTTGGTCTCTCTCCCTTGGGTTAAAAAACAGACTGAGAGTGCATGAAAACACAGAGTTGAGCAGAATAAAGCAAAGAAAGTAACAGGATGATAAAAAGTTGCAAAACTTTAAATCTTCGCCAAATAGTACACAGTTAACGAAATGAAGAATGGGAGGAATCGTGGATCGAAAGGCGAGCAACACACATCAACTTCCAATCGTAAACTAGTTTTATGTGGTTTCTTTTGCGACGCAGTCAGTATCTCTGACTACATGGCGTCGAATGATACAATTTCTGATAAACTGCAGAGGGTTTTGAAAAGGTTCGGTCCCTTTCAAATCGAGCTACTATCCTGGCAATTACCTGCAGAACTAAGAATAACCACAAAAAAACCAGTTTCCAGGCCCAGATTCGAAACGGGCATCTCCACAATAAAGTTTAAAACATTACGCCTACACCAGCCATACAGTTATTTACGCCAACCCTGCACACTTCACTCTCTTCACAAATTTCACTAACAAATATTCCTAAGTCCCACCACTACAAGACCAATTTTTGCTTCATACCTCGTATATGTGCCACTAGCTCTCTCAGTACTGCTGACTGGGAGTGTCGCGGTGATAAGGCAGAGACTACATACGACAGCACACCGATCTCACCCAGTTTAATAAATATCGCTCTAGCAGTGATTAGCACGCCATGAAGGCATATAAGGAAGGAAAGAAGTAGGCGTGTAACACCACTCGTTATAAATCGCGGCATTAGATACAAGTGAGTGGTGGACGTCACGCCTCCGCCATTTTATCCCCGGTAACCTCTGTACCCACGGAAAAGGAGTCTAGGTGGAGTTAACAGACGGTCTGGTCGCTTTGGAAAAGAGACAAATCTCATAATCCTTGTCGGGATTCGAACTCCGGATCGTTCAACCTGTAACCTAGTCACTATACCAGCATTATATAGATGCCCATAATTTAATCAGAAGATGGCCAGGTCGACCGACTGACAGGAGGGCTGACACACAGGCACACAGACTGTTAATGGGATGAAAAAAAGCAAGACTTATTTAACATTTCTTAGAGCAAACACAAATAAATGAAGTTAACAGAAGCTTTAAAATAATCACGTGGGAACTAATACCAGCAAAGAAATGCTTAAAATGCTGTGAGTGGTTACAATTGTTGTTAAAAATAAGTAGATATAAATAACTAAATTTTAAAGACGAAAGTGGACTTAAATTATATTTAAAGATTAAGTTCGTACCGCACAGCAAACACTCTCTCGCTTATAAAAATCAGTCAGTTAATGTTACATAGGCAGATAATCGTTGTTTGTTCTGAGCTAGATACACCACTTAAATACACCCCGTGGGCCAAATATAGAAGTTCTTTAGAGTTAAACCTGACGGAACATATTGTAAGGAAAGACACAAACTTTAGTCGGTCTGTAAGACCCACCATTCTGCGAAGAGCAGGATGTGTCTTGCAAACCGCTGGAGGCTATCATGAAGTTAACAGAGTTAGATAAGGACATGTGACTTCGTTCAGTAATACTATGAAAACTTACCGCGGTACTGAGCTGTAGTTCCACAAACGCTGAAAGTTGTTACTAGATGTGAGTGGTCTGCCTCACACTTCAATCACACTCTCTTTCATTATCACTGAATAGAGAACTCAAAGCGCTCTGAAGGTGTACGAGGTAAGAAAAAAATTCGTGCCTTTTCCGCCCATTGCTTAAAAACGGTCTAGTCGACGGCCAGTCGCTGAAGTGACTAAGCTATAATTACGCATCAACGTCTCACTGATCAGCGTACTTAACAGATAGAAAACAGTTACAAATAAGAAATAACAAGACAGGCTATGTACATATAACGTAATATTGAGGCGCGTTCGCGTATTCACTGTTGCCATTGAAAAGCAATCAATATTACGCACTGTAAGTGTGTGTCTAGATAACCTAACAAATCGCATCTTTCCTGCGACCCATTATATTGTCACCTGTGGCCTGTCTGGCTCTACCATAGTTTACCACATTATCTAAAAAAAAACGGCAGGATTCTCGAAAAAAATATTCAGTATATGATGTGTGTTTTGATTTTCTCCATAACTTTGGAACATTTGTCATTCTAAAAAGAATTAAGCGAGATGTTATTATAAATGTGCATAGGTCTTCACGTAAAATAACAATTTTTCTTTCAGATTTTAATCAAACTCGAATTTTCTCGACATATTTTCGAAAAATCATCAATATGAAATTCCATTAAAAGCCGTCCAGTGGGAGCCGAGTTGTTCCATTCGGACGGACATAACAAAGCTTATTGTCACTTTTCGCAATTTTGCGAACGCGCCTAAAAACCCGAAGTTCGCTTTATGTTGGAGTTCATCTCTTTGTAACAACCCTCATGAACATAAGGTCCACCAAACTCAGTCACTGTTACGGTAATTTATCGTAACTACAAGTTTAGATGTTTCTTATGCACAGAATGGTGGCAGCGTTGGCAGCACATAGGAGTGATCTTGGTGAAAACATTACCATTACACTTCATTTAGGAAACTTATTAAGACTTTCAGTTTAGCGTTTAGGCCTGCTGTGTATTGTCTACTATATTTCCTACGATTTTTCCTACAGACAGTGATAATTCCCCTCACGAGAGTTAGTCCATACGTAGTTCATTGTTGAGAACAGGCTGTTTTCTGTGTAGTAAGAACTGAATTTTTATACATATAACACATATAAATTTTCTTCTTTACATGTTTAATGTAGCAGGTGATAACGTTAAACCATTTTGGTCAGTATATTCACAAGAACACGGGAAAGGTAAATCAGAGAGGAGGTTTGCTTCTGAAGTTGAATTCCCGAGATAATAATGAGAAATTTCGTTAAAATATTAAAACCTACTGAAAAAGTAATAATTTGCATATGATGTGGCATTGATCAAACAGTTTTCTTGGAACGTCCAGTAGCCGTTATACGCATTGTGTTACTTCTGCCAGTCATTAGCGTTTCGACATATACATTCGCGTCATCGTCAGTGTCTACTTGGGCAAATCTAATTTGTATCTGTTTGGCACACAGGTTGTGCTAATATTACTTCAGCCTTTCTCCTAACACTGTATTGTTATTATTAGGTGGGCCTTTTTATGACGACTAGAATGCAAGTATTCTGGTACATTAAAACTGCCCTTTCAGTATAAATAACACTATGGCTCATCATTCATAACTGGACAACACAGATATATCCCGCCTTCTAAATTCTAGTCAATTACCATAAATGTGCAGAACCTGTAATTATTTATTCATTATCTAACCTGTGATTGTTCATCCATACATAACTTATAACCGTTATATCTAGTTTAAGTTTTATGAGATGTTAATGTTTTATATTTTATAGTTTGGATGGATTTGTTTTAATTAGTAATTTGGTTTGGGTGGAATGGCGAGTGTAACGGATTTGTATAGCAGCTTACAGGGATAGAGGGTTAGAGAGAGTGAGAGGGTGACAGAGAGAGGGAGAGAAGACCAGTAAGACAAGGGGAGATTATGCTAGTACGATAGGGGAACAGTGTTACATAAGTGAACCAATAGAAAGAAAGTACTCAAATTTTGACTGTTGATTCTATTAGGAAGTGGTGGGATTTAAACAGTTAGCCAATTGGGAACAGTAAGAATATTTAAGGGAGGATGGATTTGAAGTGTGCATAGATTTTCAAGGGCGCCTCCATATACGCAAACATCTGTAAATTTTAACAATCTGGTGAAATAATACGAAGAATACTTTATGGTGTACAGTTATTTATTCCCGATTTGCTACTTAGAACACTTAGCTGTACCGATGCTATATTCACGGTGCAACACATAATGGAAAAAAGGAACACAATTTACCACTATTTCTTTTATTTATAGACTACGAAAAGGCATATGATAACGTGAACAGAGATAAGCTGTGGGAAATGATGGACAATAAAATTCCAAATTAACTACTAAATACAATAAAATGTATTTGCAGGAACACGAAGATTAGAATTAAATTTGATGATGGTATATCTGAACCAATACACATAAACAAAGGAGTAAGACAGGGATGCGGCCTCTCACCGGTATTGTTTAACATATACTTTAATAAAATAATACAGGAATTCAAAACAGTGATAAAGAAGGGTATAAACTAAATAACAGGAAATTAGTGAATACGATACTTTATGCAGACGACCAGATTTTAATGGCTATATCAGAAGATGATTTACAAACAATGGCACACCACTTGAACCTTATAGCAAGAAAATATA
>Ga0123354_10005144_pt1 | contig 18896 bp, 14 predicted proteins | sample TergutLab28metaG_2_FD_97872 | JGI IMG/M metagenome (GOLD analysis project Ga0123354, IMG submission 97872) | Labiotermes labralis P4 segment gut microbial communities from Petit-Saut dam, French Guiana - Lab288 P4 | ecosystem: Host-associated > Arthropoda: Insects > Digestive system > Gut ...
GCTGAGTGTACCCCGTTCCAGACCCACTACTACTCAGAAAATCTGGTAGCGCCGGGGATCGAACCCGGGACCTCTGTATCTGTAGCCAGAAACTCTGACCACTAGACCACAGAGGCGGTCAAAAGCGTGCAATACAGTTCAATTTTTATCATGGATTAGCTTTTACCACTGACTGATTGACTAAGTGACTGAGTGACTGATTGGCAGACTGATTGCCTGACCGACAGACTGATATCTGACGGATTGAGCGATTGGACTGCCTGACCGACTGGTTGAGGAAGTAACTAATCAAATTTATGGGGTAGTTTGTCTATTGGAAAGCCACTAGTGTCTCAATTAGTCAAGAAATTCACCGCGATTTATGAAGCCCAAAGATTCATTAACGTGGTCACAACAGCTCGTCCTTGTCCCTACTGATTCAGATTAATCCAGTCTAAGTCATCCCATCCAATTCTTTTAAGATACGTTCTAATATTATTTTTCCACTCATGCCTAGGTCTTGCAAGTGGTGTCTTTCTTTGGGGTTACCCCTCCAAATTCTTCTACATATGTCACTTTTCCAATATACTTGCCAAATGTTCCAGTATTCTTACACTCCTTGATTTGGATATTTAAAAAAGAAACGCACCTGGCGAGAAAATATCAAGAAACTCTTCACTATCTAAATTATTCTTTTATCCTGCTTATTTCCAAGCATTATTTGCAGTAGTGTGGGACCGCAGTAGCACAGTGTTTAAGGTGCTGTGCTACAAATCGGAAGGTCGCTGGTTCGATCCCAGCTGGTGTCACAGGAATTTTTCATTGACACAAAATCCTTCCGATCGCCCTGGAGGCCGACTCAGCCTGTAACAGAAATGGGCGTAAAGGCGGCCGGTGCGTAAAGCTGACAACCTCACCACCATCCTGTGCAGCTGTCATGAAATTTGGGAACCCAACTTCCTGGAACCCTCTGGACCACTTGAGGCCTGTAACGGGACTGCTTTACCTTTACCTGTACTTGCGGAAGTCTGTACATTACCTCCATCAAATAGAAAGCTAAATGTAAATATCGTATCGAAGCCATGTATATAATTTATATTCAACAGATTTCCGTAAAAATACATTTTTAAAGGTCCATTGTTATACTTTAATATGAACCATAAATTGTGTGGTACAACTGTTACTTTCACCTAAGAACTTCGTAATTTTTTTATCCACTGTAGGAAGATAAAGAGCGATTCTAGTGTTATACATTCAGCCAAATTCTGTGAAAATTGTCAAATGTTTCACAATTTTCTACACAAACACTTGGAGCACTTGTAGTGTAAAATTATTACCCTACACGACAGGGTTGTATATGGGTGAGAGGGAAACTCGAATTGTTTTTAACTTCGACACTAGAATGATTAAAGTGGTCAGATTGACACTACGATTGCTTTATATCATGACCACCCAGGGAGAAATTTCTCGGTACTCACCGAATAACAGACCGGTTGGGATCCAGACTCGATATGGACGCTTTGGGGTACAGGAAAACTTCTTGGCTGTGCCGGGAATTGATCCACGTTCCTTAGATTTCTAATTCCGAATGAGAAATTGCTGCTCCTGTTGCCCTCATAAATCCCTATTATTATGGAATAAAAGTAGACTCAGGGGAATGTGAATTCTGTACGAAAATTCGTGCTGAAATCTGGGCACATCGTGAAGTCTCATGGCTTTCAGACCGCTTAACATTCAGTAGCCTGAACCACGTAGGTGTTCTGATTTTTCTGTAATAATTAGACGTGGGTCTGTAGCAGGCGCTATCTGAAACCCCTGGCTGAACCCCATTCTTATGTCACCAATTGAATGTAACGTTATTAGATTCTGTTTCTGCGTGTTTCAGTATCAATGGCCTTCTATTTGCCTAGCGTCTACCTGGCCCATTAACACAGAAAGGAAATGTTCTTTCCGTGCGAATATGTTTGCGTGAAATATAATAACGTTAATTAAGCAGCGGTTCATTTGTTCGCAGTTCCACACACATATGACATAAAGTGATTAATCTTGGAAGCTACAAGGATAAACGAAACGCATGTAAAGAAAATCCTGATGTCATTAAAACATTTTGATTATTAATAGCTTAATCGACCGACTTCTGAGTAAGTAAATAATGTGGGGTAATAGAAATATCCTTACAATGGCCAACTACTGTTAAATGACTACTAAATACAGTGAAAACTGCCTATAACGTGACCTGCAGAAACCGAAATTTTATTCCCTGTAGGAGGGTTTCGTTTAAGACCAGTATTTGAATTTTGAATCCTCGGGATTTCAGATCCACCAGACTATAAACCTTTTCCACTAAAGATAGAGTTCTGTTATTTCCAGGTTCCGTTTAAAACTGGTAACACTATACATAAAACACACGTTGTAACTTGCTGCTTAATCAGAAACGCGTATTTTATTATCATCCCTCAATACGACTGACCTGACTAAAGACAGTTGGACGTTACTTTCTGAGCTGTAAGAGTGCCAAGAATAAAAGAAATTAAAAATGCTTACCAGAATATGTTACCGAATGTGACTGGATGAGTTCGTAAGGGAAACTTATGCTTCAAGAGAATAATATTATTTATTTTTTCTTAAATGTTGATCGCTATTGGCTGTAGATAGGGTCACTTGACAGACCGTATTGAATATGGTAATGGATCTTCAGTTTTCTTAAAATAAAACAAATTATTTAGCCAGCTGCTTGTCAAGATTGTCTTCCGTATGTCCACCTAAGAAGAGGGGCACAATTTTTGGTATATACAAGAAGAGTTTTTTATTTCATCTCCTCTAAGCCTATAATATTTATTTGCTCCATTACTAAGAAAACAGTGTCCCATTCAAGAGTAACATTTCATAAGTTATGTGTTTCTCTTTTCTAATTTCTAGCATTACTGATTTGGCAGGTTTGTGACAGTCTCTTTTGCGTATTAATACATCCAACTTTGTCAGAGACAGGCTGTTTGCCATTCCTTATCATGAAATCAAACGTTAATCCTAAATGTCTAAACGGTGGCACTTATCTCAAATATCTATACGGTGTAAAATCCCAGAAGAAAGTAGTTTTCCGAAATTTATTTGTGCCCTGTTTACCCATTCTTTTATGGCACTACCTTTCATGGGATATATATCAAAATTTAAACTTCATGAGAATTAGCTGCTATATATGAACAGCTGTCTTATAAAACGAACCACAAATACTGAGTCTAATCTTAGTAACAAAAATGTAAAGAATTTATGACAAATTAAAATCTCTAAACTAGTTTCAGAGAGACAAACAGTCAGACCCGTTGTTCTTACATGTTATGCCCTGAGGAAAAGTGGGGCACGTAACGACAGAGTGAGGGTTAATATTCAAATATCATACAAATTCTGTCATGTTACATGAGTGGAATGATTCCTGTCACAGTATCTTCATCTGTTATCATAACACAAAATTCTAGAAGAGTTTTGGTAAAAAATAAATTTCCTTTCATATTCATTCCTTTTCCGTCACCAACATAAATATCTGCTCATAACTTTCCACACTTCCACATCGTCGTGAATGTAATTAATGACATCATCAATCAGAGCGTATGGTTCCCATGAGACCCCCTTCCCTGAAGTATGCACTACCACAGCTGTCTCTCTAGAATTAGGAGTTATTCCTTTTGAGAATGGTAATTAAAGTACAACCTTTACGGTTTCTCCAAGGAAACTTTTTACCACTGTGTGGTCACATAAACTTCAACCCCAAATTGAGAACTTGTGTTAGGTTGCGTAATGAAAGAAACCAATTTAATGTGGAAGGGTTATGTATTAGCTGGCCTGATTAAACGAGGGTAGAGACGTCCAAGAATTACCATTGAGAATTGTTCAACCCAATAGGCAGGGGAATTGTAGACACCGAGAATAATGTTTTAGACTCTGTTTTACAGTACCGTAGTTATCTGCAAGGGAAGTTAAATTACATTTATTCTTTAAATTATTTATAAGATTTTTTTGCAGTAGAGAGCTAAAAACGTAAATCCAAATTAGCCACCGAGCTATAACTCTGTGGTATCAGAAGTAGTTCGCATTTTTAGAGGAAATCCATTGTCAAATTTACAGAATATATGTATATAAATGTAAATGAACGGAAGTAGCTTGTTAGTATTTACAAAATTACACGTTTACATGTTTACATGTCTACGTGTTTACATGTTTTGTCTATGACGCAACTGTAGTGAACTTAATTCAGTAAAAACATTAGGGCTACCATAATGTTTTTACAATATTGGTAGTGGAATGGTGTATGGCGTAGAGGGAAATTTATTCACTTTCGCAGCAGTAAAAACGAGAGAAACTTACATAACCCCTGTGTGATTCAAAAAGGAGATTAGTGGTTAGCTTTGTACTCCAGTCGCCTTTACCCTCATAGTGATCACACCATATGCATTTGAACTTGTTACTGGACACTTCAAGATGTTCTCTGATATTATTTCGAAAATAAATATTACTAACACAGCTGCTTATATAAATCATTGGCCCTATATTTTGTGGGTAGATAGACCCGGTGAACAAACACCTAGCTAATATCAAGTAATATTAATTATTTTACAGAACGCTAAAATCATATGGAAGAACAATGTAAATTCATTCACATGTCAATTCTAAGTACTACACGTAGCCATTACTTACTCAAAATTCAAGCAATTTTCTTTTCATTAAACTAAACAAAGCAAATCCATTTTCAAGTAGGTCTAGCGTGGCAGATATTCTGGGTTGACAAAAGGCGTTGACTTTAATTTTCAGCTCACGATTATCGTAAACCTCGCAATTAACTATAAAATCAAAGGTTGCATGTGATGTGTGCACACAAAACAGCTTTTAAGTGCTTGACACATAATTAAAAATAATTTTCCTTGCCAGTTGTTTACCAGTTGGGCGTGGTCATTGTGTTTAGCTGTCACTTCAGTTTTACCTTTGTATGACGTTGAATTATCTCAACGCTTGACTTGCATAACAATGAACGAACTTATTGCGGGCAAAAAAGTATGGAAATTTATAGGAAGAAAAATTGACCTAAAGATATGAGTAAAAACCCGATCGTGACAAATGAAATTTTAAATAAAAAATTGTGTATCACATTTCCGTATAGTTGATAATACTGCACATACTTACAGTTTTCTTGTTATGTTCTTAACGCCTGTTATATTTGTTTTGTAAATTATGAAGGTATTCTGAAGGAAGTGAAATCAAAATTACTAATTAGTTATTTAATAACACTCTTCTAGAAGAAATAAGTAATTTTGAATGGGGATTAAATTATTCTCAGACATAACACCGTGCCGACTGGAAAATTTTTACCGAAATTTTGGAAGCTGGAAACTCCTCATAAAAGCACGAAAATATTTACCATTCCATATAAAGTCATTCGCCGGAAGACTTCAAACATTGACTCTGTTGTGAGAACTTCCAATTTCGCACAAGTATGAATGATCCTAATTTTCAAATATCTCGGATTTCCAGTTGAGGGATGAAACATTCAGCCTCCCAAAGAAGAAACAGGAAAGACATCCAGTAGACCGACATTGCAGCATCATTAATAAAGGTAATTTTTTTATGCTGATTGGCATAAGCATGAAATTTTCGTGCAGAAGTATGTTTTGGGAACGAATCAGGAATTCCTCACACTGGACGATGCTTAATTTACGATAGCGACAAAATGGTGATATGATTAGCTTACGGTTGCCAATAGGACTTTCACGATGGGTCGATAAGATTTGATGACGACTCAGCATGAAGTGCCGTCTATCGATCAGTCTTAAATATATCGCCACGGAAGGCGGAAAATCACGGGCTTTTAAACTTGTTTTGCTATTTAATGCAAGCACGAGAAGGGAAGAAAATATTTAACTTGTTTTAGGGGAACATTTCATTTTGTAAGACTGTAAATATCCTGGTTATTCAAAAAAAATAACCATTTAAAATTTGTCTGTATCATCTTGCGTCAAATGATCTAAGTCTTTTACTGCCACAGTCCAGTTCCCTGACTGCAATAAAACCGCCGAGTTCATCACTTTGTTGGATTAATGGTGAACCAGGTGCTTCATATATTATTTCCTTTTCCTTCAGAAGTCTTCTTTTCCATGTGACAATCAATATATTCTCTTCGTCTGGTTACATGCTCTTAACCTTTTGACGCCTAATGTCAACTATAGTGGTCATACCGCACCGCTAACCTCTAAAGTTGCATTTTATATATTTATTCAAAAAATATAGGTACTGAATATTTTAAAAATGGTATATATTCTCCGTTTTTTTCTCTTCAAAATGCAGTTTGTTTCATAATTCTAACGTATTTGGTTCCTGTATTATTCACATTTTATATACAGGCGTGCTAAAATTTAAAAAATAATTCCGGCGCCAAAAGGTTAAATAAGCAATGCATATCGTCTGAGTTAATCGTCGCTACTGTGCGAGGCACGAAACATGTGTCTATTGTATATTTGTCGAACTGTCTATGTATGTTCAGCCTTACCGGGCTTATTCAGGGTTGCCATTTAATACTGTAAGAAGGTCCTCAAATCTACTACCTCATTTTATCACGACAAGCAAAATAAATAACTGTAATACATCCTGATGCAACTGCAAACAAAAAACAGTCAGTGTGGTGAAACTGTATTACAGCACGACAGGCAGTGTAATATACGTATGTCGTAATACTGAGGCGCTTTCGTGCAACCATTGTTAAAGTGGAAAAGCAATAAGTATTACATATTGTGAGTGTAAGTGTGTAAAATTTGTTCTCAAGTATGCAATGCGCAAGTGCCATTTTGTCATGTACAGCCTGCCCCACGGTACCATATTTTTTCTCATTGTCTCATAAATGGCATGATTTTCGAAAAAAATTAGGTTATTGAACGCAAAATGTTTGTTCTGATTTCGGCTACAACTTTCTTTTTGAAAATTTCTCATTCTAAGAAGAAATGAGCGACATATGATCAAAAATGTATGTAGACCTTCGTGTAAAGTACCCGATATTCCTGTCCGATTTTAATGAAACTTTGACTATATCAACATATTTTCGAAAAATACTCAAATATCAAGTTTCATAAAAATCCGTCTAGTGGAAGCCGAGTTGTTCGATGCGGAGAAATGGACAGTCGGACGGACGGAGTGACATGAAGAAGCTAAAAGTCGTTTTTCGAATTTTGCAAACGCACCTAAAAATATGTTGATATACATTTATGGAAACGTCGATAGAAACGGTAGCCTGAAGCTGATACACTCTTTACCACTATGTGACGTCACATTAAATGGAATACGACTTTTTGTGTCGCTTACAAAAATCTCCTTGTTCAACATTCAAGTGTTTGAATATCGATCGACTGGCATAACATTCATATACATAATGTTACACAGACTTTATACGTTTCAAATGACTGCGGCCCAACCGCATATCAATCACTGTGCCAACACAGGCTTACATTTCTTCTTCATACATGAAAGAGACAGCTTTAATTAAACTCACATATAACTTGTCGCTCTGATATCTAAGAAGAGTGCGTTTGTATGTACAACTGTGTAGGGTGGAGGCCAAAGCTTGACAGTTATATTCAGAGAAGCTTTCATCATTACCTACATTTGATAACTTACAATCCATTTGGGTATGAAAGCAGTTCGTCGCTTAAAGGAGACTTTATACCTCGTCAAACTCTCGTCTTGAAATAATATAACACGTAATGTTATCTTTCACTGAAAGGTAGACGTTAATTAGATATGAGCTGTCATTTGTTGGGTCATTTAAGAAAGGAGACAATGGACACTGATAAATGTATCGGCAGCAAGTGGAATGTCTCTCTGACAGGACTGAAGAATAATGGGGCTTCAGTTCCGGAGCACAAGTGGTTGTAATACGGTACGGTTGGCTCCTCTGTTTAATTGAACGTTGCGCCAAAAGACGTATGGGGTATGGAGTTGACGCGTACCAACATTTCGGGGTAACCTGTTTCTTGAAACTTTGTTCTTCCGTCCGTTCTGCTGCGTAATAATGAAGTAGATTCTCTACATAATGGCATTACATCCCAAACAACAGTAATATTTCAACCTATACAGCTTTTTGTCTTCGCCATGGTGGTAGTTTTTAGCAGCACAAAAATGTGTCACGCAAAGATTGTAATCATATTGAGATCTTATAAATTATACAAATTATAAGATTTTTAGCTACAAACATGCCATTTATTAGAACCAAACAGAAATGGCAGCGGACTTTGGACGTAAGACAGGAAGTCTATCTCGTATTGCGGTTAACTTACTTGCTGCAATTTTACAGCGTGATATGAAATAGCTTAATCAGTTTGGTGACTAGATTGATGACTGAATGACCGGGGTTAGTTTCTCTTCTGAAGCGGAGTATTATCTCTTTTCCAGTATGTTCAAATCTTTTCCGGTCTCACATATCGTCGGTCATATCCAGTAATTATCAGGAGATACTCCCTGGGAATAAAATGCACTGGCGTGAATGTGACTATTCATTTGCATTTGTGGAGCTATTCCTCCACCCAAACATTCTTTTTCATGTCGTGGTGCTTAATGAAACACAAAGAAATATTTACGGTTGCATTTTAAAACAACCCCAAAAATCTCAGAAAGATAAACTAAGGTTGTGGTGTTGTACTAAGACTTGTATTTTAACTAGGTAAAAGGTAAAGTGATACCGTTACAGGCCCGGTGTGGCCCAGAGGGTGGGTAGAGGTATAGCCCTACTCTTCCATGACCGCGGCACTAGAGGGGAGTGATTGGTCAGCAGCACGCCCCGGCCGCACTTTACCTCCGGGAAAGACCCGGTACCAATTTTACAGGAGGCTGGGTGTGCCCCAGGGCCGGTCTGGACGGGCGGAAAATCTCATCCCCACCGGGATTCGATCCCGGACCGTCCAACCCGTAGCTCAGTCGCCATACCGACTGAGCTACCCGGCCCATATTTTAACTATGTTCATAGCGAAAACTGCTTTAGAGGTCCCTAGAATTTCATTGAGACAAATCCCAATCCTTCATTCTCAGCGACTGCTGGCAAAAGCTTAAGTGTTTTCTCAATGATATATTAACAGCTTTACCATTTCTTTCAGTAGACCACTGTGTGGTGTATCAGGTACACCATTAGCATCACTGTCGACCTCCTTGTTCATCAGAAGCGTTGCTGCTATAATTAATGGTGTCGTGAATGTTACTGTGTTGATTGCATGCACGTGGCTTCTTCAGACTTCAGGCACACTACAGATACTAGCGCTAGGAAGTATGTCATTTTTACGAGTGCTTTTGTAGGTTGACATTTTCAGGGTACCGTAAAATATACCTTGAAAACTTTAAACGTCAAACCTTGAAACAAATTTACCCTTTTCGCTATACATACTGAAAAAATCTGAAACTTTGGTTGTGACGTACGACATCCATTTTTGTTATTCCGTAACTCAATACACAAAGTTAATAAAAGTTTAAAAGCAACTAAATTCTATTTTTTAATAGAACGACATGTTTTGAAATAGATTAGACCATCGTCAGGTTCACAAACAATTCTTTTAAAAAATTTTGAGCTGAAATGTACAGTTAGTTTCATTACGAAATTATTGAGGCGCGTTGCAATAGTACATTTTTCCACAACATGTTTTTTAAAATTGTTTGTGAACTTTAAGATGGCCTAGCCTTGGCCGAAACATGTCGTTCTATAAAAAATAAAATTTACTTGTTGTTAGACTGTTATCAACTTTATGTTCTGATTTAGAACTTTGGCTTTAATATGCATGCTTTGTTATGTCTCTGATAACCTTTCAAAACACTTTTGCAAAAACAGCGTAAACCATTAAAAGTCATTACACTTTTATTCATATCAATGTATCCGTTAATTTTCCGAACGTTATATCAAGCAGGCCCACAGTAAAACTGTCTCCGGTTAGCAGCTGCACCAGGTGGATGAACGGAGAGTAATCCAAAAGCTCGAGAGTCACCTCTCTTTTCGTGATCACTTCCCTGAAAACTTTAGCCAAAATGGGTTTCGAAACGTTGGGACAATTCTGTCACCGTTCACCCACCTGACGCGGCTGCTACAACGACAAGAGTTTTATTAAATTTAGTAGCTAATAAATTTCGGAAGCGCCTAGTTGAGGAAGATCAAGAAAACGTACAGCAGCAACTTAATTTTCCAAACCTTACAAAACCTTCTTAAAACTAAATAGTACAAAATACAATTGACAGTAATTGCTTAAATCATCTTCTTTAAAATTCTTTATGGAACATAACTCCCAGGATACTGCTGATTCCAAGTAGCTGCGACAAATATGCATAACAATGTTACGGGAGATATGCAGATCTTTGAGTATGCCCATCACAAACGATGACAGTAATTTCCATCGTTGTATTTGCAAGTAAAATTGCATTCGTCCAAATGTAACATTCATTTCCTGGATTAACATTTCACATAAAATGATTAAACATTCACAGTGTGCTGTCCGAAATATAACATTTTAATCTCCCCAACACTAGAATAATTTTTCATAAAATTGTCATGACAGAAGGAAGAAACATTCATTTGCGTGACATTGCAATCTCCTACAAGCTGTTAAAATTGACTTTATTACAGAATTATGTCAGTAATATTAACTCTAATGTTGACAAAATGAAGTGACTATATACAGGATCATTCTTCCCAATAAAGTCTTCTCGGGCAGAGAGCTGTATCCGGTGAATTATAAAATCATAACGCGGCTGTCTGTCCGAGAATAGTTTATTGATTTCTGTCGCCTTGAAAACTTCAAGTTACAGGATCATTCCGCTCTTAAGAAATTTAAAGGCACAGGACATGAGGGTATTTAGGCGTTTGATTTTATTTAAGAACAAATGCCTCTCATATTTCAAATGTAAATTAAAAAAAACAGCTATCCTTCCATATCATCGATCCACATTTCCAACTGAAATACTTCGCAGATACAACTCTACAAAAAAATGACAAAGAGTCACTGAGTGGCTTTCCATCAAATTAAAATTGACACCGAAATAGACTTACAAACTCGAGAAATAACAAAGATTTAGACGTTACTAACGACACACAATTTTGCTCTCCATCACTTCGCAATTATCCTGTGCACATTATTGTAAATAGTTCAGGATGAAAGCTGGTGGGAGAAATCCCTCCTTTCTTCTTTTCATCATCCCCAACGAACTTTTATCTCCATCCTGTCTCTCTCCTGCTTTCATTCAGCCATTCTTTGTCAACCTTATTGTCACTCGCTTGCCCATGTCCTAGCAAAGGAGTTGTTATTTGTACACCCCTGTTTTTTATTCCCGAGGAAAGAAGTTCTATGACAAATATATACATATAATTATATTTATTATATATATAATTATATATTACATATAATATATATAATTCGGAAAAAGAAGAGCAGGAAGATAACAGTGAGATATTTGTACCAATGCCTGAAAATTATTGTGTTTGTGACAGGGACAGAATCTAACTATGGCTATACATTTGTTGTATGGACGAGTATGTTATTATAAGGAAAGTGTTTACCCTTATTTAATAAAGCGGACGATGCCTTTTTCCTGACTTTTACATTTCAGTACAAATTAAGAACATAAAAGTTTAAATCTCGCTTCTTTTCCTTTTACATTTCAAATGAACATTAGTATCGATAAGACTAATCGAACCAAACACAGACCCTTGAGTACAGTGGAGAAAATTTTAAATTACAACGTTTTATTAAGACAACTGTTAATTAGCAGGGCGTGGTCTGTGAACCTGCTGTGTGATTTCGAAAGCAGAACTGTCGTGTATTAAGTACAAGTGCAGTGAACACTTCATATATAACTGAAAATGTAATGTAGTTCTTGTACACTATACGGATAATATTTATTGCATATTATTGCACAATTTTTATAACTCGCTCCACGGAAGATGTATAATTTTTCAGGTTATAATTTCTGTATGTAAAAAAGCTTCGGTAAAACAATTCACAAACGTAGGTTTGTCTATCAGAAACATAATATCATGTCGATTTTACCTACGTTGCCCACAAAATATATTAACTTTTGTAATTGTGTGGTAATTTGATAAGGGAGTACCACATGGTAATGATCACGTATGGCAGATACGTGCTAATGTGTTAAAGACTTTATCCAGTAAACTTGTGTACCGACGTTTTTTCTGATGTTCGTATTTATTTTCGCAACTGTCAAGATTGTGGATTCCAAATTATGTGTAATTTAAGTTGAACTGCATAAAATCCGTACTTTTAACATCACGCATTTGTATAGCCTACAATAGAGTGTGTACGTGATACCAATTGGTCACAAATTATCCTTACGATAGGATTATATTCTATTATAACATAATATGGGTTATAAAGTTACGGCTTCCTCTAGGCTGATCTATTATAATGATTAATAATAATAATAATAATAATAGTGGTACTGTTTAATTTATAATTGGCACTTTTGATGAGTCTCTGCGTTAATAAACACCGACTGTATAATAATAATAATAATAATAATTATTATTATTATTATTATTATTATTATTATTATTATTATTTCTGCTCAATACTCACGTAAATTTCCTATGTTCAGTTGTTTTTCTAATTTATGATCGTCAGAGGGACGTGATTTGCTGATATTATATTTAGAATCAATATATTTTCAGAAAACTCTGTTTTAAATTGCCGATTATAGAAAAATTATTTAATTTCTATAATCTTTATATTTTTGTTATTATTATTCTTGTAGTTCTGCCGACTTTGTAATTGAACTCTACAAAGTTATATCAGTAAGTACACAAAAAATAAATGCAATGATTATGTCCAGTTCTCGAGAGTTGTGTTTGAAGTAAATTCGTACCATAGTTTTCACTCTCTAATTTTGATGCGCCAAGAAACGAGCATTTATCCCTTCTGTTTGTTATGTCTTTCTTTTCATCTTCATCTATGTCCCCATTAAATACTGTCAATCAATGCTAGCCGTACATTTACTTGTAGTGCTGTCTGTACACAAAGGGTTGTTCTGTTAATATTAAGGGGTCGAATGGATATGGTTGGGAAAGGCGACAGAAATAGGGCGCTAGACGTTTACTGGACATGTCATCCTTCTCCTGAAGCATCAATATAAGATTCACAATTAAGTTCTTCATTTTTCATTCGCCTCTTCTCCCAAACCCGTTTAAGAAGCTGAAAGCAAAGCTTTAAGGAACATGGAACATACTGGCTAGTTAAACTCTTACTTTTTAAGACCCCTTTGAGACAACAAAACTGCCAAGTACAACGTCATTAATCATAGCATGAACACTGCTGACTATCTCAAGCTGTTTTTTATTGGGTAAATTGCAGCGAACCTTTCTGCCTGATTAGGTCGCTTGCTGTCAGTTTATTTAATGACGAAGCTTCACTATGTGCGCGAAGTATCAGTGGACGTTAAGACGATAAAAAATTAATATTATTTATTACGGAATGCGATAGCCAAAGTGAACAATTACACACCGCTGAGCTGAATCTGTAATAGTGTCTTGATAACAGTTGATTAATCTCACGAAGATCAATGCGCACATTTATTCCCTTAATCTTTAGTATTTTCCAAAACACTTGATTTTCAGTGCTTTAAATTCCAAGTTGCTAAATCGTGTAGGCATTCTTATTTGTTCTTGTGTTATGAGTTTGTGTAGTTTCTCGAAATATGATGGAGGAATTATTCTTTCAAGTAACACCCAATTTTAAAACATGACAGGTTTCGGCTTATACGTCGTCTTCACAATGCCAGAGGTAAGATAACTAGAAGGGCTGAATTCTTGGAAAATGTGGCAGTGTTCCAATATGCGAAGCGACAACAGACATACACAAGGATGTACCGTACACAAAGACAATGCGAACAGATTAGAAGTGGGAAATATTTATTACGATTAATCTCATCCTACTAGTACAACCCTAGTATTGTATAATTAGGAGTACATTATTAATGTGTGGACCGGGTAACTCAGTCGGTAAAGCGACTGACTACGGGCTGGACTGCCCGGGATCGAATGCCGGTGGGGACGAGATTTTCCGCTTGTCCAGACCGGCCCTGCGGCCCACCCAGCCTTCTGTAAAATGGGTACCGGGTCTTTCCCGGGGGTAAAGTGCGGCCGGGACGTGCTGCTCACCACTTACCCCCTTTTAGTGCCGCGGTCATGGAAGAGTAGAGCTATACCTCTACCCACACTCTGGGTCACACCGGGCCTGTAACGGGATCACTTTACCTTTACTTTTTTACATTATTAATGTGACATAACGTAAGGTACGCACGTCAAAGTTGTGTTTGTAGAATACAATAAAATTTTAGAATAAATTAAACAAACGCGACTAAAAAATTAGAATTTATGATATAATTCTTACAGGCTTATTTTGGTTGTTACCGCCTCCCATATACAGGCGAAAGTAAAAAGTCTAAGCAACTTCGTGAACATTGTGCATGAAGGCGACAATTTATCTGTCAATCTTAAGGAAGAATTTAGATTTGAATGTGTGTGAGCTGTGAGGTCAGAGGAAACTAATGGGACCTACGAGTACAATAGGAAGTGAAAGGAGGATGTAGGGACTTCCTGCTTTGTACTCTTTCTCATGTATGATTTGGATGAACGAGGCGAGGCAAGTAGCAAGCATGAGAACGAAATCAGCAGTGAATATCAAAATTTTTCAGCAATACGGAAGATAAAATATTTGGATAACTTTGTTGGCCCTCATGGGAGAATAATGGTAAATTTATGTTCAATGAATAAGGCAAGAAAAAGTACAGTAGATTCTTCTTACTGAATATGGAGCCTAGAGACTGACTCTTGTGAATACTGTAATAAATTATCAGATTCGTAAAAATTCATTGAATTTTTTGGACAGGGAGGGACTTTTCAGACTTTCCGCAAGAACTCTGCTATTTGGAACTGCGGAATTCAGGCCTGTCATGGACAACTAAGCCTTTTTCGACGTGTACTTTGCTTCTTACTTCGGCCAAGCATTGGCATGGAATCGACTGAGTGCAGTGGATGACCATGTGTGCGGTGAATGAGCTTCAGTCCTTTTTCCACATCCAGGAAACTAGCAGTCAGTAAAGGTGCAACCAATATTCGGACTCATTTAATGTAATTCTGCCTGTTGTGTACTACCATAAGAAACTTCGATCTACGCTCAAACCCTCCCCATTTTGTCTTTTATAGCCCTATAAGAACAGGGAAAATGGAGAAAAGACGGAATGGACATACGTAGAAGAAAAAGAGACAAAAATGCCACCAAATGTCTGTGATCACTTCCCGAGAGATTCCGTAACGTTCTTCAATCCCCCAGGACCTGTCTTATATCGGTTACGACCAGAGCAGAAGGCTATAAAGGAACCTGGTTCCACCGCATTTCTTCTCTCTCTCGTAAGTGATAAAAGTTGTATTGAATATCATTCCAACTGACATAACACAACAAAATAACTTTCTGTTAATTTCAGATAAATTATACCTTTATCCATGCAGTACTTGACCAAACATTTTTGCAGTCAATTTTCGTGTCCAACCTAGTTGAACCTATCTGCTATTATAGTACTTGGTAACCCAGTGTTAGTAGTAAGGAGATGTTACATCGATTATTATACAGACTACTCGTACATAAACAAATTTTGCTATTCTAATTGAGGTATTTTAGGGAAGTATTTGCAAAAGCGGAGACAAGATTTGATGGAACCTTTGTGCTCAGTTGTAGATTGCACATTACACGATCATAAAACACGTGAAGAAATATGAGTTAATTATGTATAATTTATATGAAGTTTTGTGGATTATAGATGCTGGAGTAACCGTGTGTATTAAGATAGAAAGATAAGTTTGAATTTAACAACAGAAATACAAAACTTCAATGGAATTAATACAGCATATTTCATCACCGTCATCATCAGAAATAAGGCGTAACCCATCCAGTTTTTTCCTTCTTTATAAGTGTTGGTCTCATTATCTTTTTCTTGGTCTACTTATATATCTTTTGCCTGCAGGAGAGTGTTCATACACTGTCTGGGGGCGGACTGGTACTTAATATCTACCCCGTCCATTAAGAAATCGATCTGTGGAACATAAAGTGTGTGAGGGCCGTAGAAGAAGCTCTACAGCAGCTGCCTTCCTCTCACATGTAGTTCGCGGATAAGCGTAGAAATTTTGAAAATATCAGTAGTTGATATTGACACAGAGTATGGTGCACGTACATCGTGCATAGAAGTAACACTATTGGGAATGATTTAATGCACATCAAAATCAGTAACATACGATATGTGATGTGTGGGACTGACGTGAGTTACATAGGTTTATATTTTATTTTATGGGGGGCAGAATATTTTAATATATTAATAATTAATTACATTGTAAAATTTATTTCTAAAGGAAAATTTTGATCACTGAAGATGGAACCGAAAACATGTCCCGAAATATCTGTAACAACCACAACAAAAGGCGCCCAGCATCCTGGAAGAGCGAAGGAGGCAAAATTAATCTCGAGAAGTCTAAATCACAAGTTTTCAAAAATCGGAAAATTCGTATGATGTGAAAATTTAAGGACGTTCTCTTCCTTTTTTACTCTTGGGAAAAGAACTTTTAAAGAGCTCCTTTAAATTACTGTACACTTTTCCGCAGTAAATATAGAAAAGACCATTAACAAAGTTTTATTTGTTTTGTATGTTGCATACAAAACATTTGTTTTGCGAATTTTTCCTCCTTCTACTCATAGAAAAGTAATAGAAAAGAAAATACTTGTGCTTCAACTTGTAATCTGCGGAATATATGGCTGAAATAGCGCCTCATAATCGAGGAGGGAAATGTTTCTAGAAGTTAAAAAAGTCAAGCTTCGTCATTGTTTTGTGCTGCTTGTCATGAGAGAGTTTGGGGCTATTGTGACTTCAGTAAATACGCTTTGGGAAGGGAATGGGGGAAATAAGGCGACAACGCTTAAAAATAAAATAATAAAAATAACACGAGATCCAAAATTTAGTTCTCAACAGTTGTTAGTTCTAAGGATTCCTCAATAACATACCACATTATTGAGGAATAATAATAATTATTATTAGTATTATTGTTGTTTATTACATTTGAGCAAGAAATTCGTTTGAACAATTTTTAAAACTTCGGGGACTCTTTCAGAAAGCATACCCCATCCGCATTACAACAGCATTTATTTAATGTTATTTCGGAATCTGATCGCTGTTAATTATCAGAATTATATAAATCACGCAAAAGTAGTCTGTGGAAAGAAAGCAGAATTTTGGCGTTACGTTACTTGGTACATAATTATCACTGAATTTGAGAGAGTTAAAGTTTACGTAGGACATGAAACCGTAGAAGATGATCGGTGCAGTGTACCGGAACTTCAATAGGACAAGAAGCTGACTGAATAACAAAACAGCCCAATTCTGAAGGAAATAAATGACAAACAAATGTCTTCAAGTGAGAAATGCTCCTTGTGTTGAATATAAGCTAAAATGTAATATAATATATATATATATAATATAGTCATACACAACTTTATATTTTATTAGATTATAATTCCAGCTACATATTTCGGCCCAATTGTAAGGCCATCTTCAGACTGATCTTTGAACAATTGGAGTGTACAATTGATAATGTCTCATTTTCTCTCTCCCTCTCTGTTGTACTTTCTTCGTATTTATTTCTGTTTTCTTTCACTCTTTTGTTCACTTTTTCCATTTCCATTCATTTTCTTCTTTATTGTTTGTGTTTTATGAAAACTCAAGTAGAAGTAAGTATAAAAATTAAACCATTAGCTGTAATAATAAGAATTCTGTATTTAATATTCGGCGGTGGCAAGAGACTTCTGTTCTCCACAGCCTCCAAAATGTCTCTGGAACCAGTGAGCTTCCTTTTCAGGGGAAACCATCGGGTATTTCCCCCATAGTTAGCTGACTGGTGCGCGAAGCTGACTGGCATCTGCATGTGAAGACAAGACTATGAATACGAGGAGCTGTACTTCCACTTACCCATACGTCATTCATGGCTTGGTGCATAATAAAGCACAGAGAAAAAATTATAGTATATGTATTTACCATCATGAACTTAGCAAACTCTATGGAAGTGTAGTGTAGCGAATTTCCATTGTGTGTAGTGTTGCGTCTCTTGTGTTGCTTAGGTCTGATATTCGAGCTGAATAACGCTTACTGAATACATGACCCACCGCGTGACTATCTATAGCCTGGCCGAGCAAGCAGAGCGTGGTATATAAATTGGATCTTGTATTCTGAGGAAAATATAACAGAGAGAGAAAAATATGCGATCCGAATTAATTACACTCACGTGGTCTTTTGCGTTTCCTTCGTCATCTGATGGTGACTAAAAAACGTATTGCAGTTCTCTCGACACCACTCGCCAACCCCCCTTCATCAGATTGCGTCTTTCTTTTCGGTTTATACTATTCCTCTCCTTTTCTGTCTCCCACAACAACGAAAAGAGTTATGAAACATACCGAAGGTAGTATGAAACAACGACAGAATAAAAGAAATGAAATAAGCAGTACCCTAATTGAAAATGAAAGAGGCTGTTTCTGAAATTCCAATTTCTTTAGGCTCGTAAATTTTAACTCCTATCCTCTTCTATACACTTTGCCGTAACACAAAGTTTCCGATTCTCGTCATTATTACAGCCATGCAGTGCCAGCATCAGACTGTATGCAGTTTCTTAAACTACCTCCCAGCAAACTCCAATACTTCATCTTCATTCTTACAGTTTTCCACCCTTGCACGCCCTTTTCTACACCCTCTGCTTTTCAGAAATATTACTCCTCCTCTAGCCTATTCACCCACAACGAAACCCCCCCCCCCCCCCCCCCCCCCCACAAACCCCCCCCCACACCTCCCCCCCCCCCCCCAACTAAAAA
>Ga0123354_10005148_pt1 | contig 18891 bp, 5 predicted proteins | sample TergutLab28metaG_2_FD_97872 | JGI IMG/M metagenome (GOLD analysis project Ga0123354, IMG submission 97872) | Labiotermes labralis P4 segment gut microbial communities from Petit-Saut dam, French Guiana - Lab288 P4 | ecosystem: Host-associated > Arthropoda: Insects > Digestive system > Gut ...
ATGTCTTCACAAACTTGGTACCTCCTGCGGTGCTACAGGACGTCATACAGTACATGTCTTCACAAACTTGGTACCTCCTGCGGTGCTACAGGACGTCATACAGTACATGTCTTCACAAACTTGTTACCTCCTGCGGTGCTACAGGACGCCATCGTGAAAACCATATTGAGTCTTCACCGCTATGAAGACTTGTGACTTTCTAAAGTTTTTAATTATGAGACGCTGACTAATCCCGGCTTATCACTGAAACAGTCTAGGCCGGCTGGCTTTTAGCAGCATGTTCGGAGCGTCATGAACTGAGATTTGCATACATAAGGAGGACGTCCATTCAGTCTGAATGTTTCATCTCCTAAAGTAATGAAGGGGATTTGGTGATAATTAGTGCTAAGAGGTGAATACTTGGCGGACGGCGGCTTTCCCTTGCTGTTTGTAACGTCAGGAATTAATTGGTTTAATCATAGTAGATTTGTTAGGAGTGCAACCAGATTAGAGTTCGGTTAGTAGTTTTTGGAGAAAGAATGAACAGTTAACAAAGATAAAATGAAGTGTCTTCTGAGGATTTCGTTCTTCTGGGATATAACACTGAGAAAACCCCAACAGTTGCCCCATTAGCAATCCCGTAGATTTGTATGAGTGATGTAGCCGATTCGAATCTGGAGCTAACTACTGGCTCTTCTGACCAAGACTTCGCGGCTTTCCTCATTTTCTCCAGGCTAATTTTCAGATTATGTTTTACATATAAGTTTAGTAGGACGAGAGAAATGTGTAAAAAATGTTAATTTGAACAAGGCAGGCAATGTGCGTATAACATAACACTGAGGCGCGTTCCTGCCACCCTTGTTGCAGTGGAAAAGCAATGAGTATTACACAACCTGAGTGTGGTTATTTGTAGCCTTAGGTGTCCGGCCTGGAATGTGCATACGCCATATTGTCACCTGGGGCCTGCCCCGCTCTGTAATATTTTTTCCACATTATCTCAGTAAGATTTTCGGAAAAACCCATACTGAAAACAAAATGCGTGTTTTGATTTTCTCTACAATTTTGTCTGAAATATTTCATATCCTAAGAAGAAATGAGAGAGATAAAAAATGTATATTGGTCGTCACGGAAAGTACCCATTATTCTTGTCCAGTTTTAATTAAACTTTTCGAAAAACCCTCAAATATCAAATTTCATTAAAATCCGTCCAGTGGGAGCCGAGTTGTTCCATGCGGACGGACGGACAGACAGACAGACATAACAGTCGCTTTTCGCAATTTTGTGAAGGCGTCTAAAAACTGAAAGAAAGAAGCACGGTTGCCACCATGTGGACTTAATGTGACAGAAAAGGTTGTATTCATGTAACTTTTGTGCAACGTATTTATTTTGAAATGCTATTTTAAATACAGTAAGGAGATGCCGTCATTTTCAGTATGCACTGATAAAGAATGTTTTAAGCTCCAGTATCGCTTAAAAACCAACACATGCAAGACATAGGCGTGCGTAAGATGACTCAAAACAGCAAAACTATTTTATTTTGTGCGTTTTTTAAGTTTGCTTTTAATGCAGAGCTTAGATGTTAATTTTAAAACAATGTGTTAAATTCTAGTGTCTTTGTAGAATATTTTCCCAAATTCAGCAATACCTTCAATTATTTTGAGAAAATATATCTGCAACTGAAAACACAACGGGGATATGTCATCTCAATTTAGTTTCTTTAGTTTAGTTGCTGGATAAAAGTAATGACCTTTATTACTGAATATTCCATAAATGTTAGCCTTTAAAAAAATGCGAAATAATGTTCCCTGACTGCACACCGTGGTCAGATGTGCTGCTGGCACTTAAGATACAAGATACAGGCGTTCTTTACAAGGTCCAGAGATCCGCTTGTTGGTAGGTGCTACGTCTGTCTAAACTTTGAATGCTACCATGCAAAGGAAAGTTTAAACAATTGGGATATATGACTGTAATTAATAAAAGGCGGGGGGGATCTTTCTTAGAACCAGTAATTGTTAATTAGTCTTCAAGGAAAGTCGTTGATTTTGGTGACTTTCGGACTTCTTCGGTAGATGCTGACGTAGGCCTTAGGCCTTATACCGGTGATTTGTGTGTCTTCGTCTTTTCAGGGCTGTATCCAATTTCATCCTTTCCACATTCATTCTTCCTTTCTTATATTTCTATTGCTAGTACCTTTATAACTTGCTTGGGCCTCTATTTTATCTTTATCTTCAACACTTTCGAACTGTTTCAAGCATGTTGTTTGAAGATTACCGTTTTCAGGGTTGCATGCCACGTAGTCTGGTATATACTTGCCAGTATTTCAAAGTAATTGGTACCTCCATCTTCGGGGTCCAAGAATTTTCCTTTATCTGTACAAAGATTGTGGTAAGTCTCTACCAGACTGTATGGCATCGTATCGCACTAACCTGATGTCCATATAGGTACCGCTACAACCTCAAATCCCTCACTGCACTTTGTAGTATAATCAACGACTCTGTCAATAATTCAGACCCTGAATACTGTCGAATGATTGTGTGACAGTTACTAATAAATTGGAAAAGGTGTTTAGTTTGTCATGATCTACGTATCTTGGGATTTGTTTGAAGGGACAGAAGAAATCCACGAAAAATACCAACCAGGTTATGCAATGCCTCGACCGAATTTTGAAAAGAACAAAAGCGGCGTTATATGTAGCTTGAATGAGGAAAATTGCGTAGTAGAAGTGTGGTTGATATAGAATTTATTGAGGAAATTTTGAACGCGTAAGTACTGTTTGAAGACGTATGCGTAGATTTGGGGTGATAATATTAAAACCGAATTTAGATGAGTGGTACATAAAATTTTATCTTAGTTTATCTGGCGCATGATAAGGTCTAGCAGCAGTCTGTTGCAAACGGGGAGTGAACCGTCCACTTAACATAAATGGCGAGGAATTTCTTGAGTAGCTGAGCAACTACCAGTTTTACAAGGATATCGCTGCACAGCGGAGTTAATCGATAGTTATGTAGTTACGTGCTTACTTGCTTACTTAGTCACATGCCAGTTTGTTTACCTAGTCATTAAATTGCTTGCTTCATAACTTGCTTAGGTAGGCTAGTCAGTGATAATTTACTTGGTTTATTGCTTATTTGTGTACTCAGTTTCTTCCCCGTTTATGTACGTTCTTTCTTACTTCCTTGCACACGATTTGGTTCCTTACTTGCTAATTTATAGTAATAATATTAAGATTTAGCTTGACAGCCCACACCAGCGAAAGGGAGTACAAAAAGTACACTGGCGAGTCCTCCATAAGACATCCTTGTCAGTGATTCTTCTCTCACTACGTAAAAGTGCAATTGTTCTCGTGCACGCTATAAAGGTGTATGGGGGAGAGGAAGTACAGCTCCATCGGTAACCTCGGCACTAGATAGAGGTGAGTGGTCAGCTTGACTACCCGGCGCCGCTTTACTGCTGCAGAATATAACCCGGAATTCGTTGCATAAGATTCTAGGTGGACCCCAGAGAAGGTCAGGACTTTTGCAGAAAAGTATTTGGCACTGCCGGGAATTGAACTGCGATTATACGGTTGTGCAGCCGGTAGTCTGGTCAGACAAAGACTGAGATGTGCCTGCTCATTCTTTTTTTTTCTTTTTAATGTGCGCCTGTACTTTCGCCATTTGTAAATGTCTATAAATGGAATTCTGATCAGACGCTTAACAATGCATCAGTCGGCTCGCAACACGAACAGCGCATATTTTACGATGTTGTGGGTGGACGAGATGGCATGGCAGTTTGTACCTGCACCGATAACAGTCGGTCATTAATCGATCAACTTTACATGGGTGCAAAAGTGTTCTATAAATTGCCCTATATCGCGTGCAAGTACACTGCAGCGATACCTTAGCTCGGGTCTTTCTGAACTTTCTCGATTTGCACGGAGGTGACTGGTTAGCGGCACGCCGCGCCGCTTTAACCCTGCGCGCTGGGTTGAAAGGCGGGTAGAGGTCCAACAGCCGGTTCGAAGTGGGAGAAGAGAGATATCTCCGTCCCTTGCCAGAAAATCAAGATCCTGTATTCCAGTCGTCCAATCTGTAGTCTACCCGCTACGTTGATTAAGATAATCCGGCTCCACTCACGGTGTAGTAAACCTTTCGAATCAAAACCTTAGGCAATTTCTTTAAGGCCGACCTTTCAAAATACGATCTATCAAGTTTCATTTCATCTTCATGTCAAGTAACGCCCGTGATGTGAAGTGGTCTTACACTCGTATGAGGACGCACTGTGTCAAAAGAAAACTTACTTGCTTTTTTGTAACAAGAGATGTAGATATTACAAAGTTTTACGTGCTTCTTTAATTAGTCAATTAAACCATTTAATTTTACAGTCGTTAATGAGAAGCTAATATTCTGTCGACTACCCCTGCGTTTATGAACATCGATGATTCATTATCTCTGTCGTGACTCATCTAAGTCCATTTCGCACCCTACCATCCTGATTTAAGAGCCATTTTAGTGATATATATTCATCCGAAAAGTTGGTTTTTGGGACTTCTATTCGCGAGGTTACCTGTTCGATCTCTACCGAAACATTTTTTATATTTGTAGTTCCGTCCATCGTAATTCTGGGTTGAAGAAATCCAACAAGATGCAACAGTATGCAGATATTTATTTACTGCTAAATTACTATACATGTTTCGGGCGTCCATCTCGCCCATCATCAGGAGTACATAGTTGCATACTATCTGGGAAGCAAGCTTGCTCCCCAGATAGTATGATCTGTACCAGAGGCTGCAACTACAGTTTTATGTACTCCTGATGATGGGCGCGATGGACGCCCGAAACATGTAGCGTAATTTAGCAGTAAATAAATATCTGCACACTCTTGCACCTTGTTGGATTTCTTCAACCCTCTACCGAGATGTCAACTGTCCTAACAGGTTTCGTGATTTTCTCAGGCACTTGAGATAAATTTCGGAACAGTACTTTAATCCTTTATATGCCGAGTTAAATCCCATCTGCCATTTGCTGGCATTAATAGGAGCTCACCCTATTTTCCACATTAGCAGGATAAGGGTTAAATTGTTTCAAGATTGCTAACTCTCATATTCTTCCCAGTTAATTATTCACCAGTGAGCCTTTCACTTACCGATAAGTGTAATAAAAAATGTTGACAGTGTCATTAGAAAACCACAAGTAAATAAATTACTTTTTATGAAAGTGAGAGAATAAATGACACTGTTTTATAACAGACGTGAATATAAATCTCTTTTGCGGGGGAATGATATTCTGTAAGTAAGAATGTGTAGAAATGCCGAAATTGAATAACGACTGCACTGATGTGAGTCGCCTCGTGGCTGAAGTACTGGCCATCCGGTAGCAGCATTGGACAGAAAGAAAGACCTTCCTTTAGAATTCCTTTAGAAAGATTTATGTAATGCAGGGAAATGGAATCGCGAAGTTAAAAGCGATTTTAGTGAGGACGAATGGGCCAAGTGTCCAGAGGGTTCTTTCCGTTGCCAATCAGTTTGGCTGGACGACAGTATGTTACAGTGCATGGAGGCAGAAAAACTGATTGAAAAAAAAATCATCCCAGTATTCCATGATGCGTGGTGCTGCTTGGAAATCTGACGATTACTCAGCCGGCCAAGAAATTTCCTACCTTCATGTAAATTGAAAATCTATCGCTGCGTTAACCTATTTTACTCTAGTCTAGGCTAGTGGAATCTAGTTTAACCTGACCTGGTTGAAACCTGTCAACACCGTTTCACACACACACACACACACACTGGTTTTTTCAAACTCCACTTTAATATTATCTTTTTCTCTGCGATTACTTGTTCAGAAGTAGGAGTAACTGGAAAAAAATGTGTTTAATGAAAGGATATTTTATTTTTGGATGATAATTCCGTAGACAGTGTAGGGGAATGTATAGATTTTAGTCAAGTTGACGTTATACAGGGAGTTTACTTGAAGACTGAATAAAGACCTATACGAAGCTTAACAGCCTGACATTTCCTCATATTTTTCCTATGGCGTAACAGTCCTACTCGGAACTAGACTGCTTCATTGTTGAGGTTTCGAGATTACACTCAGACACACCACATTCATAGACCTCCTCTGGACGAGGGATCGGTCCGTCGCAGAGACCTCTTCATGACTACACACAATATTAACAACAGATGGACATTCATGCCCCCAGCGGGATTCGAACCAACAATCCCAGCAAGCGAGTGGTCGCAGACTCACGCCTTAGACAGAACGGCAACCGGGATCGGCACATTTCCTCATATAATATGTAATATTCAATTACCGCTTGTTAGAGGGGATACTGTAAGTAACCCCGTTGAACTCTCAGACATACTTGACTCCTGGTGAACAGATTATTAAATGCTCTTCAAAATTCTCGTCTAGAAATTGCAGATGCTGCGCACCTGATGATTTCTTTAATGTTCTGTGTGTTCATTGCTTTTATATGCGTTTTCTAATGACATGGGGTCAGGTCGGGCAAATGACCAGGCCATAAAGGGCGACTGATTATTCGGTCCCAAAAGAACTTTCCGTAGGTCGATCACTGAAGTGCACCATCTTGCTAAAAGAACCTATATTTCCGCTCCTCGTAACTTAAATTTTCAAGAAATTATCTAGTATCTATTCACTGTACCTTTCTGAATTTATTGCGTCCGGAAAGGAGATTGGTCCGATCATTATGGTTGCGCTGTTTGCGCAATGCACCAAATTTGTGTGTCATGTAACAGCACCTCCTAGATCATTCTTGAGTTGTCTCCTGATCAGTATTTGCTATTTTCAGTATTTACGCGGTCATGTAAGTAAAGCTACCATAAGATCGTTTATACCATTACACACTGATTCACAAAACCAGTTACAAAACCGTACCGTTGCCACACGCACTGCCTCTTGGAGTTTTCGCCCTACTGTAAGATTGTATGGTTTCAATCGAATTGCTTCGTGTGCAGATGACTTCAACATACCGGTCTCCTATGATAACTTTCTTAACTATTTTTGTGGAAATCCTTCAGACCGCGCTCCATTTTCTTTTAATGTTTCTTCTGAACGAGCACATACTTGCTGTCGTTTCTTATTTGACATTGAAGACATTGTTCTAAATTTGTCACTATTAGATATATTGTTGATTTCGAAGAAAACGAAGCACTGAAGTACCGTATTCTAAAATTCTTACGACATTTTCTCTACGATTTCTTAGATATCCCGTAGGTTTTCAAAGTGAAAATCCTCTGTATTAAATTGTACTGCTTACTCACGGACATAAAGGAATGTACTTTACACCGTGCTTAATGCGCCTGATTCAGACAGCAGATTAAACTAGACCGTGTCACTAAGTCGTCAGCATTGTACCGTAAACGCGGCGATAGGCCTGGCGATGTGGAAGTGATGCAATGGCCGCTAATTTTTCCTCGTGTCTGGGTTGTCAATTGGACATGCTGTGTAAGGGATCCCACATATAAAGAGGGGTTAATCCGGAGGACATTGTATGTTTGTCAGAATACGGTATAGCCTACATTCATTTATTATTCTCCAGTCTTCAACTAGATCTTGCAAGTGACCCATCATTTTACGCTTTCCGGCCCAGATACATGCGTTGGTTACGTGTGGTACCACAGACCTCGTGTCATTCATTATACGAGATGATTGTTCGCACTGAGAGGTTATGTATCACTCTTGCGCGAGGAAGTTCCGCTAGTTAGTCAGAGAGAAAGCGGAATGATATAGCTCGAGACGTATGCTCAAAGTTGACCCGAATGCCTGACAATCTGCCTAATAATTAATACGCTGCCACTTCCAGTTGATTGTTCTCCGAAACTGCCTAATCTCTTGCACTGGATCGTTAAACAGCTGAAGAATACGGTGGACTTTGGTGTTGTACAAAAAGCACTTTTACTAACGTGAGTAGAATGAGATGAACAAATCCTTCGAAATTGGTAGGCTTTGAAGTTATTTATATTTAGCCCTTTAAGTCACAATGGTAAGTACTCGTACCGCCTTCTTTTTAACATGAATAAACAGTCACTCTTTCCATTACCACCATTAACCTTTTGGCGCCGGAATTATTTTTTTAATTTTAGCACATCCTGTATATAAAATGTGAATAATACAGGAACCAAATACGTTAGAAATATGAAACAAACTGCATTTTGAAGAGAAAAAGACGGAGAGTATACACCACATTTAAAATATTCAATACCTATATTTGTTGAATAAATATATAAAATGCAAGTTTAGAGGTTAGCGGTGGGGTACGACCACTATAGTTGACATTAGGCGTCAAAAGGTTAATCTATTGGTATTCGTATACATAATGGAGACGCAGTGTTTTAAGTGTAACGTAGGGAATAGATTCTTATATATTCGGTTTATGTTCATGTCTTATCTGAAAGAGTTAACCCCTATGTTAAAATCGCTTTACATTCTGATTGTCTGAAACGTAGAAGTGAAAAAAAAAATTAGGATAAAGTCGTCGGCTAAAGCCACAAGGGTAATAAAGTCACTTCACGTTTTTGTAGCTATTTGACGTTATACCAAACGATAGACCGAAGTTTCCATTCCATAGTTTCATTCCTCGTGTCAGCTGGTGAATGTTTTGTGACCCTGAATGGGCTTTTCGACATCATTGGACAGTATTTGACATTGCGGTTTGAATGTCTCGTTATTTTTGTGTACAGTCAGCCATACCTTGTGGAGTGTCGGTGGATTCACACATTAACGCCCAGTAATATTTCCCTGTAAATTATTGGTAAAATTTTTTCGTTAAAGCGTAAACATTGTGCGAAACGAAAGACGTGCTCGGTTACTACAGTCACTTCAATTTCGGCAAATGAAGCTTGCCAGACAGTTTAAAGTTCTGAAGAAAATCTCTGTTAAAATACCGTTTTACGTGTGTTGCACACATAAAAATTGACGTATGCTGTATATTGCTTACACACAGATAATATAAAGTAGAAGAGGTTTTTTAATTAAGGATCATGTTAAAGAGGCTGGAAGGACGTGATTCAGAGGTATTCATGTGTGTAATCTCCCATGGAAATACTGTCTCAGGTCTGAGGTATATCGAAGACCATGCACACAAGCCAAGTGTCATTCCAGAAACAGCATATTCTGCACCTTGCCTCTTTGATCAGCCAGTATAGTTGGGGCCATCGACTCCAGTCTAAAGCATTCCACAGCAGAATCAGGACATCATTCCAATATCATTCTCCAGTCCATCCAAGAATACATCATTAGCATTATCATCATAGTTCGTTCATGAAATTCTTCGAACACCAAAAATAGCGAGAACACGAGAAATTAAACAATTTTTTCCTGCGTCTCTGAATGTGAAGGTTACACTTGTTACTCCATCTTCTCCCCCCCCCACATTGGTGCGCAGATAAGCTCTTTGACATGTGTCCTAAAATAAGAAAAAATCCTACATCACGAAATAAAACCTCCAGGGTCAACGGGAAGAAAGACACGTAGAATACGGTATGGAGACTGCCAGCAACAAGAAGAATGACCGTGATTTCTGGCTTCCGCCAAGAAGTAAATGAGAACTGCGTTCTTCTGCGTTGTTACGCAGCCTTCTTGACCCTTCAAGCTGGGACCTATAGGTTGTCCCGAAACATCGGTAAGGGATTACCACTTCTCGCTGCGTAATAGCCCAGAAGAGCGCGGTTCTCATCTACTTTGCGCCGGAAGCCTGAAATCACGCAAAGACAAGGTTGTTAGAGCATACTTCATATGTAAACTGCATTGCTGTCATTGTGCTCAGAGAGCTGTGTCCTATTTTAGGTGCTTTAAAATATTTATTGCTTTACCAAGGACTCAAAATACGAGTACATTCCTGGCCTTGTTTGCCTCACTGTCGGGTTATGGCGCCATTTGCTCCGTTATGGAAAACGTTTCCTAAAATTTTGGATTTTTCCAATAATTTGCCTATACTTACCATGTCGGATAATTTCGCCTCTAAAAATGCTTGTATAAAAGTTTCAACATTAAAAGTGTAGACGATATTGACGAAAAATAAATTGGTCGCCTTATATCCGACTTTACTGGAACACGTGAAATACCAGTGGTTTTTATGTAGGAGTTGTAAGTTTTCATAGGTTGGCAATAGAAGGACGGACTGTACTCAAAAGGTCCTTTGATATATCACGAGATTTAGCCAGAGACATGCACGAAATTAAACATGTATAGGTCGCCTTCAGTAACGGAGATCTCCAGCTGAGCTACCAGAACACATTCATCCGTCTTTCTGTGGACAGGCTAAAACTGTGGTTTCATTTCTTGTTTGTTTCGCTGCTGCTGAGAAATTCTACAAATTGAATGAAAATATTTTCTGTCACTTTTGTTTTTCGGTCACATCTGGTTTACACCTGCACTTAATCAAGTCGTAAGCTGCTTCTGTGTCGAAAAGGCCTATACCTGTGCGAAGTACGTATTTTGAAGCTGAAAAGGAGAGAAGGGAAAATAGTTGGAGTTCTTCAGCGAAGTTATTACAAAGAAACTATTTCCTTTGGAAGTGAAACTACGTGTGATGTTTGAGGTTTTTATCGTGTTGAATATTCATAATTGGTGGTACTGAGCATAATCCTACAGCGCAGTCTGATAGGTTGATACCAGGTAGGTGATCATATACCAGAAAACATGACGTGAGAGCCTGGAAGACCATTACGTAAATTCGCTTACATGTATGTTAAACTCTTCTGTCTGCAGTAACCCGGTAACGTGGCTCTTCTAATCCGTCCATATTACAGTCTTCTGGGTTTGACACCGTGTAGGTAGGTAAATTGGTACCAGTGTTTCGAAGGAGTCTAATATACTCGCCTTCTTGGTTGAGTTGTGATACCTATTTACCAAACTACACGTTGTCACGTTCCAGCAGAATATAAGTTTCTTATTCACTGCCGTGAGAACTTCGTATATAAGATTTGTGAACTTTTTTGCACTTCTAATCCGTCAAGCACAGTGGTTCGTTTATATACCGCCTCCTGTATAAAGTAGCAAATACAAATTTTTGTATTTTGTTGACCGTGCATCGTAGTACAATGATAGTCTTTTTTTACCAACTTGATGCACAAATTCTTTATTTTAATACATTTATTACATTTCTCTACATGTCTCGAGCACTATTATGCTCATCTTCAGGAGGACAAATTGTATTAGTGCAGCATATGGTATCGTTACTCTCTTTAGGTGACTGTTCAGCACACAGGTTACGAGAGGACGAGAGTCTCGTAACCTGTGTGCATCAAGTTGGTAAAAAAAAGACTATCATTGTAACAAATACACTTTCCCCACGTGTTTCGATTATTAAATTTGAGTGATTCTGAGAATAAATGGCGACTGTTTCGCTATACAGCAACAATCGATTTAACTTTGAATGGACATTGTATTTGTTACAAGTTAAGAACTGAATATTTGAATATTATTTAGAATGTCTTGCTTCAAAAGCTGATGTTAAATTCGGAGTTCTCTGTCATCCCAAATTTGCGTGCTTTTTCTGTTCAGAAACAGAACTATAACGCAATAATGTTCCAAATATGACTTCCTCTACCATGGAGTACAAGTCACGCCTCATTATCCCCGGTTGAGGAGTTCTCCAAGTGCTCAGCCACTGCTGTTGTTCTGAGGGGCGAAGTTGCGTGCAAGTGTTGGCCTGTGAGTGCAGGGTGTGACCCAGGTGTGAATAACACCGCACCGAAGTGTTCGTCTGTTATAGAACTCACAGCTTCGTTTAGTCTTCACTGTCACATTTTATTGTGTTAAACTTAAGGATTCTGAAAAAAAAATGTAAGGTGTTTGGTCGGATAATTAACACATTCATGCTGAAAAGTATTTTGCTTTAATGAAATGTAACTGGAGATGCAGCTTTGCCAATTTGAAGAGGTTAGAAAAGCTCGCATTTTCACAATTAGTCTCTTGTTTCCGAAGTTAACGACTCTTTTTCAACTGCAAACTCTGTTATCTGATTACATTCGGAGAATTACAGTTACTATTGATCGAAAAAAAAAATGACGTCTCTTTGGTTGTCTTCTTTTTCCGGTCATTTTCTGAGTTAGCCTCTCATTCTTGTTCTAGAGGGAAAAAGGAGACTTATTTCTCTCCAGCAATTGTAAATTTAGCCGCAGGCCGGCAAAAATACCATTTTTTCTCTCTTTCGTTCCGTCCAAACTGTGTCTTTATGGCCCTGAGGTTTCTAGTGGGCACTTTACCATGCCTCGAAAGACAAATAATGAGCATTGGTGGAGTGATAAAGACAGAGGAAAACCGAACCACTCAGAGAGAAACCTAACCATATCCAACCACTCTGTGGTGCAGAGCTGACACCTAACTGGTATGGATAATGCACGGTCCGACGCAGACAACTCGGACACAACTCAGGCCGGACGGACGAGAAATTCGGGCGTTCCCGGCGAGGGAAAGGTCTTGCTCCTTTCCAAAACTCCCTGAAGGGATGTGGCTTCCACCTTTCACCCAGCCTCCTATCCACAGCGTACCAGAGGTGTTCAGGGGAAAAGCGACTGAAGCGTAAAGCTGAACACTCACGTCCATGTTCTGCGAAGTTGTAAATGTATGGAGCTGCACCTCCATTCTTTCATGTGCTTTCACGGCTTGGTCACAGTGACGAGTCTGTCTTCTCTTTAGGCGTTCTTTACGAAGTCAGAAAGAGTTGCATGGTAACCACATCCGTCCGTCCGTCTGTCTGTCTGTCTATGCGCTAGTGTCAGTGCGTAAAACGCGTGTCAGTTTTCATTAACTCCGGTACAGGAGTTCTTTACAAGAAGCTGTGGAGCATGCTTGATTTTGGTGAAAGTTATCCTCACATTTATATCAACTCTGTAACAGATATCATCTCCGTGGATCAGAATCTTTCCGAAGAAGCTGGCAGTCATTAAGCAGATCAAGACGTTCCTCGCCATTTTTACCTCTTTTTATCTTAGGCCAGTCTCCCATTTTCTCTCTTGTAGACCAATACAGTTTCGCCATCTATAACCAAGATGTATTTCTGCTTTTGCAAGAAATCGTCACACACTCTCATCCTGGCCTAGTTGAATTCGGACTACACCTTCATAGCTAAAGTTATAAGATTTTCATATTTTCCTTCAATCTTCGCGTAGATCTGTCAAGCGCCATCTCCACCCCTTCAGATTCTCGCAGGATTTTACATAAATCCATACGCACGCCATCCGCATCTCGCCGCAAAAATATTTTGTCAAAAGTACAAATTAGTTATATTCTTTACCTTTATCATATCTGTGCGCTGGTGTCACTATTTTAGGCAAAATTTTAGCTAATGCAACATTCTGTCATCTTTCCTTAATGCTTCCTGTCCTCCTGTTACTTTCTGCATATCACCCCACAATCTGACCCTCAGTACTGTTCTCAGACACCCTAAACTTCTTCCCTTCTTGGGGTGAACGAGCAAGTTTCACACGCGTATGGAGCTGTCAAAACTATCTGTAGAGCAATCACTTCTTTTTATTCCAACCAAATGCACTAAGTTAAATATGTATATTTATCATCAGTTACCTCTTACATGTTTCGGTGTTTGTTACACCATCTTCAGGGAGACCATTGCGTGACTCGTTCAAAAACTATATGCTTTTTGTTATGTTGCTGTAAAATGAACAGTATAGCCTGCCTTTTTTATAGCAACACTGCCACAAGCTTATAGCTTTTGAGCAAGTAACGCAATGGTCTTCCTAAAGATGGCGTAACAAACACCGAAAAAATGTAGGAGTTAAGTGGTGATAAATGTGTTTTTTTAACTTACTGTATGCATTTAGCTGGAATAAAAAGAAATGATTGACTGCAAAAATGCACTGTGTGGAAAGCTTCACAATATCTGTGGCACATTTCACTTCGTAGCAAACGTGTAGCGTCGTGTCATGAAATTAGTTCGATATTCCCTATGTGAAATGCTACACCGCGTTTGCTTCTGATGTGTTAATGTTGCCTGCTATCGGCAGATTTTCCTCAGGCACAACGTGGCATGAGGCAAGGGTCTCATTATGTGACTGTGGTTTTCGTGAGACAGGCACTCTATCTGATCCATTGCAGTTCTCATAACTGGATGTATGGATTACGTGTTCTGTAATTGATCAGGGTACTAGTTCGATTCCCTGTAGACTTATTCCTGACGTCCCTCGGGTGTTTAAATTGGATTTCTTATCATTAATTCAGGTTTTGGCACAACTGTGCGTCTTTCCGGCTTGCTCGTTTAGCGTTGTCTCGGTAAACAGTCTGTGTGTTTACACCCCTTTGTTACAGCCAGACTGTTTACACTTCCAATATTACAAGCGTATTTATATGTTTCGTCCGTGTAGGATAACCGTAGCAGTGGGAAAGGCCAATTGAAATGTAGTGGGAATTCATTCTGATCGTCTTGAAACCGCTTCGTCCTTGTCTTTATCAGTTTTGTGCCTTCATCTCCTGACCTCTTTCTCTGTTAAAACAGCGCATCAAGTTACATGTTTATCCTGTAGATGGCAGGGCACTTACGGCTGCCGGCTATGTAAATAAGCGTACCGTGAACACATAAAATTGTCCGTGAAAAAGACATGAGAACGATACGTCACAACACAATCTGTCAATCGTAAAATCTCTCCTGTTGCGTACAGATATATAATGCGCACTTGTATACCGTGTGTAATTTCCTTTCTGTCTTAGAGCGTTATTGTAGTGCGTAACTTGCACTAGGGCGAATGAACATCTTATGTTTCTTTAGCTACCGTGTATTTTGATCACTGCGCAACAGCTTTGTTAATAAAATGTGTAACCCCGAAGAAAGCTGCATCTCCTGCGAAACAGTGACAATGACCTACCCAGCAGCACTGTGTCATTAATCTGAAAACTACAGTCTACAAAATAATAAAGCGTCTATCGTGACACTAAATACATACACATACACTGTATTTAAGTATTCGTATTTGCCACCCTTCTGTCGCTATTAACGGGTTCCGTGCTGAAAGTTCGGACAAAATAAGGTCTTGTTTATTTTTTCATTTTACATATGCTGATTATAGTGTGTAGAAATGCAACATGGCACAGTGTGTTTATTTTCGCAGATAGTGATACAAAATGAATGTTGAATAGTGAGTAAAATTTGTTCCGAAAAGGATATATCACACGGAGCTTGGAAAGTGCAGTCATATTACCACAGTTTTTATAGTCTGACTATAGTCCGCACGTGTCCCCATGCCTTACACTGTTTCAGAATTGTTTGTCAATGTATCGTTCACTATTCTTACCACAAAATTTAACCTCTGATCTCTATGCATTCAAAGCACAAACCACACTGTGTGTGGAACGTAATATTTTTCAATTCCTCTGAGATTGCTTTCAATATCTATGCTCTTATATTTGCTTTTGTATAAACATTATTACGGTTCTTTACGGACATTTGTTTTCCTTTCTTGCATCGTCTATAGTTTGCTTGTTTGTGAATGTTCAGTTCTACTAATAATTGTTTACATGGTTTATGTCCTTTGCTCTTTTGCGATGTTCAGTTTCTTTTCCCTTCTTATATAGTACTGTGTTTCATGGTTAACTTTTTCAATTATTCATTGTTGTTGTGTCTCCATTCTGTTGTGTGATTATACTGTACTTTTTTAAGGAGAAAAAAAATATCAGCTAAACCACGTCATCCATAAAGGTCAAAGTTGCATCGTTCTTCGGAGTAATGGAGCCGCCGTCAGTCCGTAAGCAACGTGAGTACATCTTGCGTTGAGAGTTGAAAGGAAGAGAAAACGTCACATGTTTCTCTTTCATTTACGTATTTTTTGTTTTGTGACCTTGTTGGTGTCTCAGACGGTGCAGCGTCGAATGCCTCGATCATCGGAGAAAATGAATTGGAAAGGATTCTAAAGGAAGCTGTCGTGACATAATTTGGATAAGGTTTCAGCATTTGTGTGAAGGGACGGTAGGAAACCACGAAAATCTAAGTATAGTCGGTATCACTGCCGAGATTTGAATCGGGCAGCGCCCGAATACAAGTCAGAAGCTTTACACTTCGAGTAGGATGTATTTGATTTAGATATTTGAGAATATATCTTGTTGGATGTTACGCCGTCTCGACTGGTAAGTAGTTACCATGCCTTCGAAACTTCGGTAAATATTTGCCAGTAGACAAAGCATAACATCCCAGAAGACTTTAATCCTCCTGAAGATGCTCTGAGAACTTGAAACTTCGCATTTTTTAGAATACTTGAGAATCAATTTTATATTAATATAGTAATCAGAAACTATTTAAAGAACTGAGGAAATTGTGTGAAGGGAATGCCTGAAAACATAATTCTGAAGTTATAAACAGGATAACGGAAGATACCAGACACCGCTAAGGGAAACATTGGAGAAATAATTCTAATCTAACTCTTTCCTCCACATGCCATTGGCTTGACCTTTGGCGTTTGTGATGCTAGTGTGTTTCTACTTGTATATCAGAAAAATTTTGAATATAAATTTTTACCCATTTCACTCAACATGGGCATTGTGTTTTGTAGTTCTAATATCATTGTTCTTGTATAAGCCACGCGCTGTGTTGCGACATATTCTTTTCCTTGCTGCCGTCCTTGTTACCAGTCTGACCCCCCTGTAACAGAAAACCAGCTATACGTCCCATATTCTTTGCACAGAATAAAGTAAAACCTTGCGCTTTGTGTACATCTTGTAAAATACAGACACACGTATGTCGTATCTGTAAGGAAATATGGCCATGCTATGTAGGGGCACTTGAGAGTCTTTCTTATGTACGTATTAACAAAACACCTCGCAAATTTTAACAGCAACCGTCAAGTCCATCCCTGGTTGTGATTAAATAGATAACCCTTCCATTGATGTGCTTTTACACATTATAGCATGTGTGTATTATGAAATCGGAGCTTTACGGATGAGGCACAGCATGAGATCTTGAGAGAGAGCGTGATAGAATACGAAGCAGTGCTGCTACATAGTGATGACTTTAATCGGCTAAGATCGAGGCTGCCAGTACAGAGCAAAGCGCAAATAAACTTATTGTTGACTACTCCATAACGGCAGACTGTATTCAGTGCCCCTGTCGGACGTATCCATAACTACAAGAATTACTTGATGGATGGAGAGAAAAGAACGACAACATTTCAAATTTCAAGCCTTCATGTTATGATTGAAAGTGGGTTTTATGAGGAACGAAGACATGCAGTTCCTCCCCAGATATATAGGAGAATTCTAAGTCGGTGAAAACAAGAATACAACAAACGCGTCTGGTAGAGAACACGAAAAATATTTCGGCTACATTGTTAATCAGAGAGTAAGTATGTCATTGGTATGTGCTTCTGATATCCGTGTATTTGTAATATAACTTCCCGTCCAGTGCATACAATTGTATTTATTGTACCTGTATCGTACTGTGAATATTCGAAATAATACACAGGGCCACGTCATTTCAAAAATTCGGGGTAACTTGTGATGAATTCAGTGTAGGTGAAAGTGTATAGTCGTTTGTTGTCTTACTGTTTACGCTTGCTTTCTTTTGTCGCAAAATTCCGAACATGTCTGTCCGTCCGTCCGTCCATCCGTCCGTATGGAACAACTGTGCTCCCAATATACAGGTTTTATTAAATTTTATGTTTGAGTGAAGGTAAATCCGTCCCATTACAGGCCCGAGGTGCCCAGAGGGTTCCAGGTAGTTTGGGTTCCCAGATTGCGTAAAGATGGCCCAGAATGGTGGTAAGGTTGTCATCCTTACGCACCGGCCTTTTTACCCCCAGGAAAATACTCCTGGTAATCATTTCTATTAGAGGCTGAGTCGACCCCAGGGCCATAGTGCAATCGGAAGGATTATGTCAATGAAAAATTCCAATGACACCATCTCGAATCGAACCAGCGACCTTCCTATTTGTAGCGCAGCGCCTTAACCACTGTGCTACCGCAGCCCCCTTTATATTTGAGTATTTTTCGAAAATCTGTCCAGAAAATTTAAGTTTCGTTAAAATCTGACAAGCATAACGGGCCATTTACATGAAGACAGTGTACACTTGTTATCATATCCCGCTCAGTTCTGTTAGAATGAAAAATTTTTCAAAGAAATTTCAAAGAGGTTGTGTGTACGGATGGTGCCGTGCACGGCACCATCCGCACCTTAAACACGACCTACGCAGCGTCTCCCAAGAACACCACCCATCCAAAAACTCGGTGCAGAAAACCATATGCTGCAACTCAACATCTAATGCTCCTGATGATGGGCGTATGTACCCGAAACACGTCGAGCTAAGAACACATCAATAAAATTACCTAGTTGCATCAAGTTGGCATTTCAATTTATTTCATGAGGAAGATGCACGGTCAAACAACCCTCAAGGAAAAATATTGTCGAGCCGAAAAGGCCATAGATGGCAATATGGTGCATGCGCATGGCATGCTGGATACCTAAGGCTAAAAACACACACACTCAGTGTATATTAACACGTACTGCTTTTCCATAGCAAAAACGGTTGCACGAACGAATGTTAAGTTACACGTACAGTACATTGTCTGTCTTGTTGCAAAGTTACAAACATATTGTTCAGTAAAACTGATACAGGCATATTTAGCTTCTTTAACATATTTATAGTATAATAATAATAATAATAATAATAATAATAATAATAACCCACTAATACAGGTTGTCAGAACACACCAACCCAACACCGACTCAGCAGTGTTACAGGCAGCTAGATGCCTGAAGACAGAAGTACAGAAAGAAACGAGAAAAATAAAGGAGAGTATAGCGGAGAAAACAAATGAAAGATGGCAAAGCAAGAGGATACATGGACAATTGCCACGTAACTTAGACGAAAAGCTGGCGGACATTGAACAGTCATATCGCTGGCTAAAATCTGGTGACATCAAGGGAGAAACAGAAAGTACAATAGTGGCAGCTCAAGACCAAGCAATTAGTACA
>Ga0123354_10005150_pt1 | contig 18886 bp, 15 predicted proteins | sample TergutLab28metaG_2_FD_97872 | JGI IMG/M metagenome (GOLD analysis project Ga0123354, IMG submission 97872) | Labiotermes labralis P4 segment gut microbial communities from Petit-Saut dam, French Guiana - Lab288 P4 | ecosystem: Host-associated > Arthropoda: Insects > Digestive system > Gut ...
AGTGAGTAAGAGAAATAGAGAATGGGATGGGAGAGAGGGGGAGGAGGGGGGGGGTGGGGGGGATAGGAGAGAAATAAATAAAATATATAGCTCCAGTTCTTCTAATGTACTTCATGTTAGATACATCATATGGGCCTCGAAAGTGAATGAACAAATGCATATAATAAGCAACATCCATTTCACATTATCAAGTTCTGACTACTTATTGACCTACTTTGTGTAACAACAGCATCTACAAACTATGCACCACAAATGCAAATTACATGAAAATAACATGTGAACAATAAGCTCTACAGCATTTTTATCTTAATTATGGTATAGTGACTGAACACACTTTTTAAGATATTAAATTTCCTTTGTGCAAACAATATGAAGTATGAAGTACTATCATACCTGTTACACTTTCTCCACTCTTATTCTGCTTAAGTGAACCCAAATAAGAATCCCACGTGGTTTTGTATGAATGAACTTTATGTTTATCTGTTAATTCAAACGTATATATAGATGCACTGTCTCCCCTGCAAACAAAAAAGTTGCACAATATTAATGACAATATATGTTCATCAAACACTACATGAAACTAACTCTACAGAGCAGAATCTTTTTCAGAAGATGAAAAGTTGCTCGCCTACTCAAAAAATGATCTGCCTTGCACGGAGCTTTAAGGTTCATTATCATGTACACATGAGCCTGCCAATGCTCTTTAACCACAGCCAAATGAATCCTGCACAACATCCCATCCTATCTCTTTATGATCAATTTTAACATTATTCCCCTCCCTACACTTGCCCTCTAAATAATATTTTCCCTTGATTTTCCAACCAAATTTTGTAGGCAGTTCTCATATCTCCACAAGCAGGGACAGTTCAGTCAGCTTGGTTATCATTCTATGGGCTGGATAATGAAGAAATATGGATTCAATGCTGGCAGAAGCAGACACTTCTCCATTCTATATCAGGGCATCTCTGGGCTTCTTCTTCCTCCAGGGATAAAGCAAACTGGGCATGAAGCTGTCACTTGCTTCCATTGACTGCTGTATTCACAAATATACAGAGCTGTTTTTCCACTCCTTGAAATGACTTTGTGATATCACATGTAATCAAACACAAGGCCAATTTTACCATTACTTTCTCACCAGTGATGCATGCTATATGGTCTAACAAGCTCATCTCCCTTGATTTGATTGTCCTAATAATATTTAGTAAACATTAAAAATTACACAGCTCTTCATATACATTTTTCTTCAAATTTTCTGTTACTTTTGTTCTTAGATCCAAATATCACTTTCACCACCCACTTCTCAAACAACCCACATCTACTTTCTTCTCTTAACACAAAAGGCTATATTTCATAAGCATACAAGATTAATACTCCATTAAGAGTTCCAATTACTTTCTTCAAAACTTTCCTCCTTGTGTGAATGAAATCAACAAGGTACACTTCCTTCATGAGATATTTATAATCCTACATGTTTCAGCTTAACAGCCATCTTCAGGGACAATACATCAAGATCTTTATAATAAAACAGATCATAAAATTAACAACTTGAGTGAACAAAGTGTTCATGGTGCAATCGAGAGCAGTAACAACTTAGACAAAACAACCTCCCAAAACTTAAGTACCAAAGTACCATCTAAATCTAAACCTAAAATTAAATTGTCTCATCATTTAAATGGTTTGGTACCCTTAACTATTTACCATCAAAATGTAAGAGGATTGAGAGGGAAAGCATATGAATTGCTAAGCCAGTTATATCCTAATTTCCCACATACTGTATATTGTTTCTCTCAGAGCAACATACGAACCACTTACAATTACAGTAGACATTTTTTGGTAATTATAAATTACGAGTTAGTTATTGTAGAACTTAATATGAAAAGGGAGGAGTTTGCATATTAGTGCAAGAAAGTTTAAGGTATGTAAAAACTGACTTAGAAAAGTATTGTAAGGATAAAGACTTTGAAGTATGTGCCATCAAGATTCACTTTAACATGAAAAGTGCATGCATAATTGCTATATACAGAGCCCCAACAGGTAATTTTGATCTATTTATTTCAAAATTAGACACAATCCTTAGGAAATTGTATACTGTTACCACTGAATACATTATTTGTGGTGACATAAATATAGATTACTTAGTTGGCAGTGATAGGAAAAGTAGATTAGAGGCTCTACTTAAAACCTGTAACTTAACAAGTGTAGTTAACTTCCCAACTCGCACTCACAAACATTCCGTTACGGCCACCAACAATATTTTTATTGACGTTTCAAAAATGGGGAATTATTCTATATGTCCAATAATCAATGGGTTGTCAGACCATGATGCTCAGTCCATAAAGTTACATTCTTTCAATCAGAGACCACCCCCAAAAAGTGTATGTTAATTAGGAAGATAAACCAACATACAATAAATGACTTCCTCAACAAATTAAGTTACGAAACTTGGGATATTATATTCTCTACAGATGACGTTAATTCCTATTTGAAAATTTTTTATTCCAGTTTTCCACTAAAGAGAGTTCACATTAATTAATTAATTAATTAAAAAAAAAAAGATTACTTTAGGAATTGTAACATCTTGCAAACACAAAAGAAAACTCTTTATTGCAAGCAGGAACAGTAATAATTTACATCTTATAAATTACTATAAAAGACACTGTAAAATATTATCTGCTGTCATTAAGGAAGCAAAAAAACTAAATTATGCAGACAAAATTAAAAAATCCTTAAACAAGAACATAACTATTTGGAATATAGTAAACTTAAACCAATAAAACTGGTAATACTGAGAAGATTGACACTTCAAATCTTGATGGTAACTCAATCAGTGATCACCAAGAGATAGCAAATGCATTCAATAAATACTTTTTAAATATAGCTAGAAGTATTAACACTAAACAAAATGAACCTAGTTCCCACAACTTAGATAACATCACCTCTCTTCACTATTTAATGCAGTCTTTCAAGAACCCTTTCCCAATTATTAATTTAAAATCCATATCAACTAAGGAAATTAAAAACATAATAAAATCTCTTCAACCTAAGAATTCCTCTGGATATGATGGAATATCTACCAAACTAATAAAAATATGTTCTCCCTTCATTAGCTCACTTTTAACCCATATATGTAAAAAAATCCTAATCTTCAGGAATTTTTCCAGACTGCTTGAAATATGCAACAGTTAAACCTTTGTTCAAGGAAGGTGATAAATCTAAACTCTCAAATTACAGACCTATATCTATTTTAAGTTCCTTTTCAAAAGTACTTGAAAAAGTCATGCATAATCAACTTCAGGAACATTTGAATAAACATGGTATTCTAGCAGAAGAACAGTTTGGGTTTAAATCTGATTCTACAACAAATAAAGCTATATATAAGTTCATTAATGAAAGCCTGAATGCCTTAAATAGTAAATTTATAGTAGGTGGTTTTTTTTTTATCTTGAAAAAGCCTTTGACTGCTTAAATCATAGTATTTTGCTGTCAAAACTACAATTTTATGGTGTTAATGGCAAAGCTAAAACATGGTTTGAATCATACCTTAATAACAGATATATGAGAGTTCAAATCTCGGATGTAGGACTGAATCAAACAAGTCCTTCTGCATGGGAAAAAATAACTGATGGTGTCCCTCAGGAATCGGTCTTAGGTCCACTGCTGTTCCTTATACATGTCAATGATTTACCCTAAACCGTAAATGATAAAACTGTACCTATATAGTTTGCCGATGATACAAGTATAATAGTAAAAATTCCCAATTCAAAAGATTTTCAAACTAATATGGTTACAGCTTTTAATTGTGTAAATAAATGGTTTAAAGTAAATCTACTTTCCACAAACGGTGACAAAACTCACTACATTCAACTTAAGTCCTAAAACAAGCCCACACTTGATATAAACATTGTTTGTAATGATAATCTAATAACAACTCTACCTAAAATTAAGTTTCTGGGCATATATATACATGATACAATAAGCTGGAGTTGCCATATTGAATATGTCATCCCAAAACTGAGTTCAGCATGTTACATAATAAGGAGTATTAAACCATTTATGTCTCTCAGTACTTGAAAACTGTTTACTATTCTTATTTTAATGCAATTATAAGTTATGGTTTAGCTTTCCAGGGCAACTCCCCCAATGCTATGAAAATATTTAGAATGTAAAAAAGAACAGTTAGAATTATGTTGGGTTATAAAAATAGGGTTTCATGTAGGAATCTGTTTAGAAAGTTGGAAATTTTACCTTCCATATCTCAATATAGCCTCCTACTTATGCTTTTTGTAGTTAAAAACAAAAATCTGCTTACTTTGAATTCGGAGAATCGCACTAAAAGTGCAAGACAATCTAATAATTTTTACCAGCCCATAACTAATTTTACTGCATACCAAAAGGGAGTACATTACATGGGCATTAGGGTTTTCGACAGTCTTCCTCCATACATTAAAGACATATCCAATAATGTCAGGAAATTTCAAATTTACTTAAAACGATTCCTACATATACATTCTTTTTACTACATAGAAGAATATTTTCAATATAAATCTATTACAAGTTGATAATGTGCCTTTAAACACCTTTCATAAGATGAATATACTTAATGCATAGTCTTAATAATCTATGTTTGTCACCACAAAAAAAAAACCATTGTTATGTTAATGTTATTCATATACATAAATTTGCTGTCTGTATGCATTTGCTGTTCTGTACTTGACTTGTTTCTCTGCTGTTAACTGTAGCCATATCTTTTTGTGCTTTTGTTGTTTCACAGTGGTTTTGTCCTGTCTGTATTAAACATCAATCATGTACATGACTTGGAATCAGTTTGTTTTGATTCCAAACATTTCTACTACGTATCATGCTTGACATGTTCCATATCCTTGTTATTGTGGATTCATGGAACGTAAATAAAATAGCAATATCAATAACAATATGTAGGAAGGTTTTCACAACCATTACATATTAAGACAAACATAAAATGTAAGTAAAACAAATAAAATATAAAACGTACTGATATGATTACAGACAACAAAATAGTTGAAATATCTCTGTGACAAACTCAATAAAATAATGAAATATAAAATACATGTTTGCATTTCAATATTTTATTACTTAACTTAAAGGAAGATTTCAGCTATTTATAGTCTCTAATCACATCAATGTCTTTTGAACTTAGCTCTTTCACTTTTATATGGGGCACAATATGCAATGGTCTTTAAAACCTTCCTATAACAATGGTGTTTTGCCTGAAGATCACTGTGAAAGCCAAAACACGTAGGATTATAGACAAGCATATCATGAAAAAAGTGTACCATGTCACTGGTGTACACGGTACCAATGTATTACAAAACTTTTCTTTAACCATTCAACAGTACTGCAGTTTCCATAAATACCAACTGTCAAAATATTACACCAGAGAATAACATCATTTAAGATTATGATCTTCTGGGATATAGCCACATCCTAGAAGGCCATAATATTAACATACACTGACAAAAGTACCTCAGATCTCAAACAACTGGATTTAAACTTAAAATGTTTACATTTCATGGATGCCACTAAGTAGGAGCATAACAAGTAAGCATACTCCTATCACAAGCATGAATGTAATTAGACATATATACATACACTGAGCCTGTTGACTGAATTCGCAGAAGACTCCTGATGGTTCTAAGAGAAGCGTGAGAGGTTCCAGAACTTGCAGAGATAATGCTAATGCTGTCTCCACAGTTCCACCTAGAACTTCAAAATTTAAGTATACAGGTTCTGAAATTATATTCCTTATTATTCTTCATAGAAAATTACTGCATGAATGAAAACATTGAACAGCATGTCTGAGATTTGGTAAAAGGAACTCTAGAACAAATGAACACTTAACACAATAAACCCATACGTCTACACAACAAAGTTTCGGGAATCAAACTTCTTGTACGAATGCAAGAATATATGGAAAATTATACTGTACACATATAATAAACTTCCACACAGTAAATTTTGGAAATTGAAGATTTTGGACACTGATAAAGATATATTAACTATAAAAACATTTTAACATTAAAAATCCACACAGTAAAATTTTTGATATGCAAATAACTGGGAGCTATTACACATATACGAAATCTATATCTAACAAATCTCCATAAAGGAAACCCCACAAACTCCAAGTATTTGTTACTCAAAGATGGATACAAGAAAAGTAAAAAACATGTATATAATAAAATTCAGGGAAAACCCATTTTTACTTTGCTCTGACTACATTTATATGCATAATGGTCTCTATTTCCTTTCTTAATTCTGTGTGTCATTTCTTCTGATGCAACTGTTCAGTCATTAGAATAAAATAAAATAAAATAAAAAAAAAACCAGGAACAGGCATGAAAAGTTTAAAACAACAACCATTTTATATATTCACCTTATTAATATATATTTCAGTCAACACAACTATATAATAAAAGCATAAGTTAAAGTGACATGTTTCGACTTAAAAAGTCATTGTCAGGCTAAGCTAAGGACCATGAAGTTCTTTACAATGTGGCTGCAGCCATTTGGGATCCCAGATGGTTCACAATCCCAAATGCGTGCAGCCACATTGTAAAGAACTTGATGGTTCTTAGCTTAGCCTGACGATGACTTTTTAAGTCGAAACATGTCGCTTTAACTTATGCTTTTATTATATAGTTGTGTTGACTGAAATATATATTAATAAAGTGAATATATAGAATCAATACACAATGGGATGACTTCGTTCAACCAACCATTTTAATTTTGACAATATAAAAGTTGCATCTACTGACAGACCTATGACTTGCTAATCGAGTCTTACATATGTTACGCAGAACACTGTAGAATTGTAAGCAAACAACTAGAATTCTGTATAAGTATTGAAGGTTTACAATTAACTGTTCATGGTTTTTGCCTATTGCAATGGATTTAATTAAGAGCACTCTTTATGTGGTGTTCAATATACACTCATTTATGTTTCATATCTGTCTGTATCTGAAGACAGAGTAACACAGCTAGTATAGTGACAAGGCTATATGTTGGACTAATGAATCTTGGTTCAATTCCCAGCATGAGCAAGATATTTTTCTCTTCTCCCAACAAGTCCAGGCCATCTCTGGGTACTCAGCCTCCTATTCAATGGGTAGTGGGGAATCTGTCCTTGCATGTGAAGTGGCTCAGGCATGAAGATGACCATTTACCCACATCTACGACTAAAGTTACAGAATTCTTGCAACTGACAGCATTGTTAATAAAACACCTCTATCAAAATTCCTACCTTTACCTCTCATTGCACTCCCTCCTCTCCCCACCCACCACGGAAAAAAAAAATTAGGTTTTACTATTTATGGTTGATTATTGGGTTCGCACCACTCCTTAAAACTGAAATGCTTACACCATGTGACATGGCAAGATAACAGATGGTAAGTAAGTGAAAAGTTGGAAGAATGATGTTGCAACCTATTAGAAACTACCACAAAATTATGCATACTGATGACAAGCCCTGTAATCAAAGGAATGTAAATGAACTATCCCAAAACATGTCTTCAAAGTTGTAACTCTTACCTTCCTTCTTCTAGGTCAACAGTGTTAAAATATTCATGAATGTTGGCAACAAAAACTTTGCCAGTAACATCAGAAACTGCAAATAATTCTCCACTTTCAGACACTGCCATGTTAGAAAATACTTCAACAGACTCGGAGCCTTGACCATATGGTAATAAGGAGTATAGATTTACTACTCCAGTCTGTTTTCCATTCAAAACAGAATACGCTGCTGTTAGAAAGTTAAGAAAAAGTTCAAAATTTCATATTAATGACACATTATCAACACCAGATTATAGGATTTTCCTTGAAAGTTTACAGGTGCTCAGTTGGTCAAGATCATAGTCCTCTGAGATATGACACTGTGCAGTCTAGTAGATATGTGTTAATTTGCATTGTAAGTGCATTGTAATTTTGAGGATACTTCCCCCCCCCCACATGAGGGATTTTCTGGGAGAATGCAAGAATCAAATAACAGAATGTAACAGAATAATCAGAATAGTTTGGTTTCAATAACAAATGTAATAATTAACAAAAAGGCAACAAATACACAATGTGTAACCAGAATGTGGGACATTCTTTTCAACCAACAAACACATAAATAAATGGAAATTCTTCCATGTACAAGTTGCCACCTTAACTCAAGATACAACCGGCAGTCTAATCAAATAAGTGCACAGCAACAAAGAGGCCAAACATTGCTCTACAGTGTGCCAAACAGAGCATGACACTCGCTTAGAATCTAGAGAAACTAGCAAATAAGAATCTCTCTACAGACACTATACCTCGGGCTTCAATGTTGTGCCATTGCAGAGCCCTGTAATTCCCACGTGATCAGTCTCGCAAAACAGATTTGTGGATACACAATGCATATCATAAACATACACACTTGCTGAGACTAAATTTCCAGGTAACTGCCTGTTAATGCTCAGGCAAGAACTTCCTGTTGACTAGACAGGAAGCTCAGGGTGGCCAGGTCATCACTACCCATAAGTGCAAAAGAATAGAAGGTGGGAGACTAGATTAAACGACACTGTAGACAACAAAAAAAGTGGCATGCCCATGAAACCTGAGCAACATGTCTCAAATGTCCATAAAAACCTGCTATCTCTGTCTTCAGGGTACAAAATTAAGCAGAGCCACATCCCAGAAAACCTTGATCTTGACTCTCCCTACCATAAGAATCACAAATTCCCTGTTCTTCTGAAACCCAAGGTTAATTTCCAACAACACAGAAACCCACAATTTTACCCCTTATATGCCTCCTGAATCCAGGACACATCTTCACATCCCATGTCTGTACCATTTATTCCCAGGGATTTCAATGGGTCCCTCTTCTTTGTGCTCTACAACCAAGATTTTCAAGAATTTACTATTTCCTGCATGTCTGGCTCCCACCCTACAAACTTAATCTTTTATTCAATAAGCCCACCTACAAAGAACACAGTGCTACAGCAGAGAACTATTAACATATTCATGGAAAACTTTTCCCCAACTGTAGGAGAACATCTCCCTATGATTAACTGTGGTTTCTGGGAAGCATACTCAATATTATAATGTATATGACTATCTAACAAAGTTACCAAATGACTAACACAGCAAATAAGCAATAGACAATTTAATAGTGCAGCATTCCATTTACAAGTAACATGTATTTTTCTGTCACTCTCAACACACTACAAAAGCGTAGCACTATTCAGGTGGACTTCTTTTGGGCTTCTGCACTGTTAAGTGATTACATGTTCCGACATTTCGGAGAAACTTGCTGCATCCATCTTCAGGGTGACTTAATTGGTTGGGATGGAGGATGAAAAAACCCTGGGCCATAAGTTATGAGAAATACAGGGTATGTCCTGAGTGCAGTGAAGTGTACAAGGGACAAACCAATCATTCCATTGAGACTAGGATCAAGGAACACCACTGTCACTATGTATGAATGCACCAACCAGAGAAGTCAGCTGACAGAACACAACACTGACAATGCCATTAAATCACAATAAAGAACATTAGTATCCTGGCCAGAAATCCTGGTACATAGCCTGGTTCTCACGGGGAGCAACAGAGATTGCATAGTACCCCAACATCACCCAGGAGGACTGATTTCCCCCGAGTAGATTTTGGAAAACCTCAATCCATTCCCCAGAAAGAAAAAGGCCAGCAGGCATTCTCCAGTGACATACTGGTCACGTCACTGCGTGTCATTGCAAGGCCAAAAAAACAGTTACACACCCAAGTGACAATCACACTCAATGTAGCTTAGTGGCAGACAGAGATCAAACTTGTGAAGCATGAAAAATAATTATTTTTTAAATTTTAACTCACCTTGGCTCAAGACAATCCCATCCCCAATTCCTATCCTCTGCAGCCAATTGGCCAAACTACTTAAAGTCATCCTACGTAAATGACAAATATTCTTCCTCTGTATTACTTCAGCATCCACCCACAGCAATTTAGTCATTCTGCTGATGGATTCAGTATGTTCTTTCAAAATGTTGGAACATGGAGCAGAAACTTGAAAGAAGATCATCATAATGGATAACAACTGTGAAAATGTGAACACTTACAGCAGCACTGTTGTCATTTGTTGTACCATTTTATTACAATGCCATTTTTAATGTACCACTGATTATTACACCTAAAGACCAATATGTTTCAACAAAAATTAGTCATCTTCAATTCCCCTTGCCAACTCTGAATTGTGCCATCCCCATTGTGTAATATAAACTCTTAAGTGGGTTTGAAGTCAATAACACAACGTTTAGTTAGATGTTATATTCTGGTTAAATGACTAAATGTTTCGGCCGGTAGTGGCCAACATCAGGTCTTTGTCATTCAATACACTTACGAGTACTTTATACAATTGTATAGTGGCGTGTTTGATGAGGAGATCTCAACATCAAAGCCTTTTTTTTTAGTGTGATATATCTATATTAAGTGTGTGGGTGAGGCACTAAATTAACCTAGAGGTATGTCATATAATATCAACATGTTATTGACTTCAAACCCACTTAATAGTACCCTTGCTAATTTATTTGCTACTACAAACTGGCACAGTTTAATTATTGCAAGTTCCATGATTTATCACAACACCCAAAAACTGCACTGGGCATTAAAATAACAAAACCTATAACACAAAAACACAATCTATCAGACAATGTCAAATAACAGCAACAAGGGAAACCTGTGGATGACAAGCTACTATTTGGTCTATGTTGTTCCTTTGATACAATAATTTGGTGACATGTAAAAAATGACATAATAAAAGTTTATGTTATTTTGTGCTGTGTTGAGAGTGACAAGAAATCTAATTTATAATAATTCACCAAAAAATGGACAAGTTTTTAGTTACACAGATGGTCTATATCAAAAACAATGAAAACTGTGTAAACATAAAGAACTCGGCATGCATTGGCAAATTATTATATATTAGTTATAACCAATGCATGGAATAAACAACATAAAAATCTGACAAAAAAATATGTTTTGCATATGACAAGGTCAATATCTTAATCACAGTGTCACAGATGACTATGACTGACCAAGACAGAAACTTGAACAAACTCTCTGACAATATGTAGCACAATTGCTCATAGCCATACAACTAACAAATTAATTATAAGTCAAATGACATAACTATGATGGTGAAAACAAATGACAACTATTCAGGGTTATCATCTCATGTCAAGAAAATTAAAAAAATCAAAGGATACAAAAATTTCCTCCAGTTGTCAGAGAATAAATACATTCTCTTGAACTTCCAACTGCTCTGCATGAAGAAATCTCTATCACACTCCTGACATAAAGTGGATCAGGGTACTGAAGCCAGAAACTGACCAGCCACTTACTTTCAACCAAAACAGTTAGTTGTGATTTAGAAAATATCACTGTTCTCAGCTCAGTGGATTCTGATATCTCTGAAAAAAAAAAAATTAACATTATGAATCTCTTATCACTTTCTTGCACCATGCCTTTAAATGCAACATCTTAATTAATAGCATTTTCATAGTTAACAAAGAAAAATATGACAGTCAACTTTCAGTGTTCACTAGTCTGTAAGAGTATGGAAAGCATATGCTCTACCTACTTGGACACCTCAGAGAGTAGATCAGAAATACCCTGAAAGTTTTTAAATGTGATGATGGAGAAAGATCAGCTGGACTGGTCATGGAAAAATGAAGAAGTATTACAGAGGGTCAAGAGAAACTTCCTACACACAACACAAAGGAAGGCTAACTGGATTATTCACATCTTGTGTAGGGACTACCTTCAGAAACATGTTACTAAAGGAAAGATAGAAGGGACAGAATAACAAGAAACAAGATGTAAGCAGCTACTGAATGGCCTTAAGGAAATGAGAAAATACTGGAAACTCACAAAGAAGCACTAGATTGCACTCTCTGGAGAACTTGCTTTGAAGAGGACATGGACCTGTTGTCATACTACATGATGATGATTATGATGATGATGATGGTGGTGGTGGGTGAAGATGATGATGACAGTTATGATGGTGAGGTGGTGGTGGTGATCTACATAATTGATTACATGCAGCTGGGGTTGCCTTAAACAGTTGGCACTTATTCAGCTGCTCAAGAAGTCAACTGATCCATTCTTTAACTTGAAGATCCATTTTCATGCTCAAAACAGCTCGCCACTGGACCATACCTTCTGACATGAGGTCTGACAAATAACAAGTGTGATGTTTTGTTGCAGTTATTGCCAGTCCTGGTAAGTTAATGCACACAAAATCATGTGGCTATGTGCCTCAGGGGCTCTGTATCAATCACTGGGTTTCAGACTTTTTGTGACTGCAGGTTTTTATTTGAAGAGCGTGTTGTTTTGTCCAAAAAAAAAAAAGATTGATTCTTAGAGCACAAACATTAAATTTTCAATACAACTGGAAAAAATATTGTTGGCATTTACACATTTCTCAGAAATTCATGGCCATGGCTCAGGCAAACAGTTGCTGGTCTTTCGCCATGGATGCCCTAGGTTTCAATTCCAGGTCAGCATACGCGGGATTTCTGCTGCAAAAAGTGGCACTGGGGCAGGTTTGAATCAGAGCACTATGATTTTCCCTTCAGCCTCATTCCGCCTATGTTCCACATCCATTCGTTTATTCATGCATTCCTTAGTCACTGATGTTACACAATCTGAGCAACTGAGAGTGTCATTAAATACAGTACTCAAAAAAAGAAAAAACAGTGACTATAAGAAAGGATGTAGAGAGAGCTAAGTGCTTTTATAATAGGAAGGAAGATGTTAAAGACAGCAAAAGTCAGGATATCCAACAAATTCAAAATTTATACAAATGCAGAAAAAAGGGGACCAAAATGACAAAAAAATTGCTGAATGACTCTTCCAAAGACAAAACAAAGAACTGAAAATAGAGAAAATATGTGATAAAATTATATAAAAACAGAAGAAAAGAAATTTACTCACAGGTTTCAAAAAGGATATTGGGAAAACATGACTTAACAGAAAAAAAGAATCTGCTAAGAGTCTTCACTCATGCAGTACAACCCAGAAAGAAAAGTCATACTCAGTCCAGCAAACACGACATTCTGAATGTCATACAACTAGCTATCTCAGCCACGGCATGCCCTGAATGTCTGAATGGGGTTCACAATGCACCATATTTTGATGTGCAATTATATTAATTTATGACATCTCTGCATGTCCAGTTTCAATGTAATTTGTTTCAATCTTTACACTGTCACACAATGTACAAGTGATGCCCCAGATTGTAACCTGAATCTGACAGACAAAGGAAGTGTAAAAAAATCTCAACATGCAAAATTATTGTAACCTGAGACATGAGGCCACATAGTATAGTAGATATGCAACATTTCAGAGAAGCCTGTTGATCTTAATATCATTCTATGGCAACCTGAAATTCTACACCTAAACAGATTTTTAAACAACTCAGTTTAAAAATTCAACTTATCACAAGTTACTTGTTTTCCCAAAAGTTACATTTGTCCAATAATCTTGATGAAAAATCTCAATTTATTTGTCCATGCATGTGACTACTGCTTACCAATTCCACTCCTTTCCAGTAAAGCTGATAATAGTATTGTGTCTTCCTCAACAAGAAATTCCACCGTGGCATCATGTACATCATAGATTTGAAAACATTTAGTTTCCAATATTGTAAACAACTGTTTTCCATCTTCTGAAAATTTACAACTGAAGAATAAAAATAACAAATAATCAAAATCAAAACAAATGTTCTTGGTATCATGTTACAATACTTGCTACAGTCATGTGTCACTAAACATGGATACATTCTGAGAAACACGTCGTTAGCCGATTTTGTTATTGTGCAAACGTCACAGACTGTACTTACACAAACCTAGATAGTATAGCCTACTACACACCTGGGCTTATATGGTATAGCCTATTGCTCCTAGGCTACAAACCTGTACAGCACGTTACAGTACAGAATACTGTAGGTAACTGTAATACAATGGTAATATAATACTATATTATTATAATCTTATGGGACCACCGTCATATATGCGGTCCGTCATTAACAGAAACGTCGTTATGTAGCGCATGACTGTATTTGTTATTCTCAGGCCGATAAATATTAATAACAAAATCCAGACCAAAAGTATTTATTGATATGACTTTTAAATGCTATGGCCTAAACTGTAGCTGAAAGCATTAACAGGAAGTGTAAATAGCAGACACAGATGCTCTTTGGACATCTGTCATATTGTATTTAGAAGTCTTCCACAGAATATGTGTTATTGAGGGGTAAACACATTTATGAACTTTTTAGGAAAAAGTCCTACCAAATTACCCAAATAAATGGTTCAAAGCCCACAGACTAATTTTGATAAAACCCATTTCATTCACTCACAAATAAAAACAGCCTTCCAAGTGGTTTATGATAAAAAAAATTAATTGCCAAAGCATATGATATGAAATTTCTTGGGATATATGTAGAGAGTACACTGTCCTGGAACGCATATGGAACAATCCATACGTAAATTATGTGCAGCTTGCTATGCAGTGAGATGAGTCTAGAATTATATGTAACAGGAATCATCAAAGATGGTTTACTGTGCCTATTTTCAATCTGGTATGAACTACAGAATAATAATGTAATATATGTTCCTCCCAAAACAGATTGATTATACAGTATCTGATCCAACAAAGTAAAAAATCAATAACAAATAATCACTTCCACCCATGTTTCTCCTACATGTTTCTTACCATCCTAAACAATATTTCATCTTCCATTGCCGACAAACATCTATGTCAATATTTGACTTCTTTCTCCAAAGGGAATCTCCCTATGTTATCTGGTGGGTGTTATGCCTTGGTGGATTACTGAGTTCTGTATTCAGTAAAGAATGTTTAACTAATTTACATTTTAAACATTTTTTGTAATTTTAATTAACAATACTGTATATACAAACATCTTTGACAGAATTTGGTGTACTTGTGTGCCTGTGTATATACCTCTCTGATGATTGCCTTATAAAGGTCAAAACATGCAGGAAGAACAAGGGTGACAAGCAATTATTTATTATTCATTTGCAGTCTGTTAGATCAAATAATCTATATGGCATAATATTTTGGTAAAACTCTTCAAGTAGTGTAAAAGTTTTTAAAATATGAAACAATGCAATTATTGGTTGCAAAAGTAGGGATTCATGTTGATTTACTGAAGGCCTTAAAATATTACCCCTTTAATTACTATATATATAAATTTTCTTTTATTTGTGGCTAACAACAAAAGTAAATCAAGTTGATTTCCAATGTTTACAACAAAAATACAAGACAAAAATTTAATTTCACCAACCTCTATCAAATTTATCACCACATCAAAAAGGACTCTACTCTTTTGATACAAAGGTATTTAACAATCTCCCACCAAGTACAAAAAGTCTGACATGATAATATTAAGCAATTTAAATCAGCATTAAAAATTACTTACATGGTCATTCCTTCTGCCCTGTAGATGAATACTTTAATGCAAACAACAAATGTTAAAATTATTACTTTATTAATTTTAACCTTATACTCGTACTTCATAGTATTAACAAACAACTGTATGTAATAATCCATTACAAATTGTTCTGTATCCGAAGGTGTTAACCTCTTTTGGATTCATGGCATGTAAAAACATTCAATTCAATTCAACTGCAAAGGCAATTACATCCACTTGCCCTTTGTGTGTTTGTAAAGTAACAAATTTAGTGCTGAATGGGGGAAACATAAAATCATCAGACACAGTTTCATCAACATGATCATCATGACACATTCCTATCTAAAATGTTTGTGCTACACTACTCAAATGAGGTACAGTCTACCCTCAAAGACAGACTTACACAATCAGCCACTGATATGTATACTGCCTTCAAGCCCTTGAGACATTATGAATTGTACACAAAAGAAGATGACCATAGTATCCATAGTACACACGGTTTCTACATTATGATGCTGTGAGTGAGCTTGTACGCTTGTAAAAGTGGGCAAGTCTAGAACAGGTCAGTGCTTTGGCTGTGCTTACATAAAAACTCTGCATATTCTTGATAAATACTTGTTTAGGGCTCGATTTATTTAATTTTTGTGCAATATATCACACAACTTGTGATCAACGTTTGGATGCATTCAACTGTTTTTTCACTGGACAGGAATATTTATATGCCTATATGGTATGTGGGTTGTGTAGTTTAGTTGCATGGTAGTAACCATTTGTTTTTACCAACATTAATATGCCAGTGGCTGCATGCAAACATCAAATGTACAACTGTCAAGATATAAGAGTGGGCCGTTCTTAATATGTAATTCACCTATCAACCAGACTCTGTTTCTACTTAGTTCCTCCTGACACCTCTAATATAATGAAACAGGTCAGCTACCTCATAACAGGCAAATAATATAACTACCTTGCATCCAATCTGTACTTCCGCATTATTCCTACTAAAACAAGCTCACTAACCTATAATAAAAAAGGGCACAGTTACCGTACACTAATCTAACCCCACCAACCCAGAAACTTTGAAATGTACAGACCACGTAATTAATGGTACTCTACGTTCTTGTTACGTGAAACAATTACAAAAAATACATTTTGTTCCTGCAGGGATGAGTAGGAGTTCTACACATTCGACCAACAGCTCTTTCAGCAGTAAGGAATGCTTCGTAATGGATAGCAACTCTTCCGTACCCACTCGAGGTTACGTGTTCACCAAAACATTTTTCTGTAATTACCTGTCATTCTTCTTACGGGCTTTTCCAGACGAATGTCATAATTCGTTCCCTTTTTTATTTATTTGGAATAGAATACACAGATGCATACTTATCCCTTTGTACTAAACATAAACGGGAACACCAAAATATTTTTCTCTAATTACCTGTCAACTTTCGACGGGCTTGTCCAGACGAGGGTCAGATTTGGTTCATTTTCTGTTTCATTTGAAACGGAATACACAAGTGCATGCTTATCACTTTGTACTAAACATAAATGGGAAAGTTTCTGTGAAATAACTGCACCACAACAACCTGTTATGTCTAATTCTGGCGATATTTTGACTAAATTAACAGCTCTTTGCTCCATTTCCTATACATCACGAACCATCTACACGTACATAAACACACGTGACTGCATTCATGGATTAGCAATACGACGAATCATCCGTGGCTAAGCGATTATGGCACACTCCGTGTCAACACGTCCAGCTAAACGACTAGGCAGGTTCTACCCACCCTTACCAGAGGGCTCCCAAGGCCTGAAGCGCTTTGAGTGGCGAGACAATCACCAATCCTTGGTGGATAGTTGGGAGCATGGTTCACCTTGACAGATTCGAAACTCCGTGGAAACGTAAAATTAGTGCCACAGGCGGTTGCGACATCCTTACTTAGCCGGCGTGACCCTGTGGTTTCTATCTGGTAGTAACTTATCGAACTACGAAGCACAACATCGGTAGAGTAGCCTCCTTCTATACCATATCCATGATCTTCAGGAATTGTACTCGTCACCACATATTTTTCAAATCAAATATGTTATGGGCGGTGACTACGGCTCGTATGGAGATGTGCATACAGGTTTTGGATGGGAAAAGTGAAAGAAAGAGACCACTTTTATCCTTGAGCGTACATGGCAGGATAACTTTAAAATGGATCTCAAATAAATAAGATGGCAAAGACTGCAGTAAGTGTATCTGCCTTGGATCGGGACATTGAGGTTCTTGTGGGCACAGTAATAAGCCTTCGTGTTCCACAAAAAATCAGAAAATTTCTTTAAAAGATTTTTGTTTGGTTGGTTGGTTGATTAGTTAGTTAGTTAATCAGTCATTCTGTCAGTATGTTAGACATATACTGACAGCTTACTGTTTTCAAAGTATGAGGCTGCGAACGTACTTGTAAGAGCGAGCCGGAATAGCTTAGTTGACCGCTTAATCCATGCTTACGTATAGTCACGTTATGAAAGCCCTTTAATTGCATAAAAGAGTAATTTGTTCGTAATAACGAAATTAAACAGTTGTACTCGTGACAATTTGCCGGTCCCAGTGGCCGCGCGGTCTAAGGCGTAGGTCTACGGCCGCTCGTCTGCTGAGATTGTAGGTTCGAATCCCACCAGGGGCATGGATGTCTGTCTGTTGTGAGTGTTGTGTGTTGTCAGGTAGAGGTCTCTGCGATGAGCTGATCACGCGTCCAGAGGAGTCCTTCCGACTGTGGTGCGTCGTTGTGTGTGATCTAGAAACCTCAAGAATGAGGAGGTCATGGCCCACAATGGGCCGCAGCGCTACAAAAAAAAAATCGTAACAATTTAAACGTAGACGCACGCAAACGTCCTGTATGTACTAACTGAACAACACACAGTACTGAATAAGATATATTTGTACCTAATCTTTATACCTAGATGAGAGGGCAGAATCCATCTGCATTATGGAATCACCTTCGTACTTGATGATGCATGACCGCAGCTCCGATTACCACCAGGACTAAAACAACTCACGATCTAATACCAATCGAGCAGGGAGATCGCAAAGGAATATGAATCCCATATGGCAATTGAATATTTTCTCACATTTTGTGTTTTGGTTGAGGCTCTGTTAAGGTTTCTTCCGTCAGTGACTGTTACCTTACTGGAATACAGGACCAAAAATTTGATAACTAAGCGAAATAAACAAAGACTGATTCCGTTCGTTGGTTTAATTACAACCTATCACTTTTTTCGACGATGTAAATAAAGCAGCTTACAATATTTATTAAAACCAACTAATTGCACATACTTGTCAAACCATTTAAAACCACATTATTGGATTAAAATGGATTTAAAATATCTCCTACGTGTTTCAATCCCTCTATGGGATCATCCTCA
>Ga0123354_10005152_pt1 | contig 18885 bp, 4 predicted proteins | sample TergutLab28metaG_2_FD_97872 | JGI IMG/M metagenome (GOLD analysis project Ga0123354, IMG submission 97872) | Labiotermes labralis P4 segment gut microbial communities from Petit-Saut dam, French Guiana - Lab288 P4 | ecosystem: Host-associated > Arthropoda: Insects > Digestive system > Gut ...
GATCTCATCCACTCTCTCCTTGTTGCGTTCAGTTGAGGCTGTTCGAGGGCGACTGCTCCGAGGCTGATCTTGGATGCTCGTGTTCCCATCTTTAAAATGTTTCACCCATCTTCGAACACTGCTCGCACCCATGCACACACTTCCATAAGCACGCTGAAGTCTCGGGTGAATTTCTGCAGCAGGGATTTCCTCTTTAACGAGAAATTCGATGACAGCACGCTGGCGAAACGACATATCGTTGTCTGCCATTTTGTTAGGAGTGATACTGGTCATGTGATGCAAGCTATTGACGTCACGAGACACTCAAGGATAACACAACAGCTGGTTCCATCTAGCACCATACTCTCCTTCGTCTGCTGTTCCCGGTCTGCATGAAAAAAATGGTTGCTCATGACTTTCGGTACGACCCTCGTATTTTACCCACATCTGTGCTACATTTCTATTTCAAATCATATATTGGCATTAATTTTTATAAAATATTCTACAATTCTAGTTAAATTTATTTTATTGATCAAATTGAGCTCACCTCCTGAATTTGTTAGAACAGGAAGGTTACATCATGTTTTTTTCCGTCATTAAGAGTGACTGAAGAATAAAAAAACCAACTAGACGCCACTTATTTTGTTGTACTTCTTATAGGCTCAACATGTTTCGGGCATTACTATGCCCGAAGCATGTTGAGCCTATAAGAAGTAAAATAAAATAATAAGTAGCATATACTTGTTTTTTTTATTTTTTAGTTATCACAATGATGCACGGTCCAATAAACATCAGTTTAACAGTGACATTCTGTTGTAACTGCATGATCTGTTGCTAAGTGGACCAGAAAGCGTTGAGTTTGTAATTATGAGAGTAATGGTCGGAGAGGGAGACTGACTAGCGGACTTCCGCCAGGGACTCCATTGAGGCGGTATATAATGCTTTGGCATGTGAAATATATTTTATGCGAGATGTGTTTGTTCAAACTGCTTTTCATATTTATTCCAACTGGGCTTCGTGAAGTATGTTTTGCGCTGTAATCAGCAAAATATACCAAAGCGTAGTTCAAATTTTAGTCTAAAATTCCTGACCAGTGAAGCTTTGTGAAGTGTTTTAAAGTCGATTCAACCTTAATTTGGTTTTATGGTCTATGTTATCGTATATTTTCTCTGTTATACCATTTTTTGGGTGAAATGAATTATAATAGTAAGAAATTTTTTGAAAAAGGATATGTAATTGAACGGATGTAATCTGCTGAGTAGGGGGGGGGGAGTAGGCGGGAATAACATGTCGACCTCCTGACAGGAGGTGAAACATTTTCACGTGTAAGACCATGCTGAGATGATAATTAGCTGCAGTGATGTAGTTTGAGTTCAAGATCAGAAAGCTGGTCTAAGATAACCTGCCAAACCCCTAAATTCCAGCATGTGCTCATCCAGTTAAACCACAGTAATAGCTATGGAGGAATTATTCCAATTCCATTTTAATAGCATATTTATTCTCACGGTTTGTGCAATAGGTCTCTTAGAATCCGTATTAGGAAATTTGAAACTAATGTAATTAATGAATAGCGCTACAAAAAATGGTTTGACAGTGGTCAAATACCGAAAGCCATATCTTTACAATATGGTGGCAAAGATAGATTAAAATATCCCCTGTTAACTAAGGTTAATTATGGTGAAATATCAGTGAGACTTCGAAGGCCAACTCTTCAAAGGATGGCATGGCATGATACTTTAAAATACCACTACACACACCTAACCTGAAAATTTAAGGAACGTAATACAAAACCACGAATAAATGAAAATCCTTAGCTATCTGGTTTGTAAAAACAAATCATAATCAATTCAAATTTGCAGTTTTCTTGTATGCTACCACGTCGTTCTTGCCGGCTTTGTCGCAGTCTTAAAAATAACACTGTCGTGAAATTCACTCATTTGCTACGTATCTATGACAATTACTCTTGATCGGTCCGTTTTATTCCCCCCTCTCCACCCCAACCCAGCTGCTATCAATAAATCACATTGCGTACATAAACGTTTTCTATACTTTTCAACTGTGTTCCGTATGACTCACACTGCCACGCATTTAGCAATAACAACGCTCTCATACATACGTGTTAACAAGCTCCAAGAACTCATTTTTTAAAATTCATATATTTATTCCAACAGAAGGTTTTATCATTTCAGCAGTTTTATCCCAGTAACATACTTTTTTAAATTTTTAAATCTATCCATGGAATTTGCATAGCGCTTATTAAATTTATAACAGAATTAATACGAAATGAATCTGGTATTATTTATGCAGTAAGTTTATCCTTTTCCCCCCAAGAGGAAAGTTATTTCACTTCTTCCAGACTACCAACGTCACATCCCAGGAGACGGAAATCGTCATTTTCACCGCCGGGAAAACTTGCGCTTTCGCCTGTTATTTTGCACTTTCCGGTCAACCTACAGAATAATACATCAACCTCGCGTTCTTCTCTTTCTGGGCTAAGAGACTTATTGTACCTGGACGCAGCGCCTAGTAGCATGGTGAGCCGCGAGGTCTCTGACGTCAGACGACCGGGCCTGCCTCTGTGTTACAGCCTCTCGAACGACAAAGAGAGGCAGGCCCTCCTAGCAGCACGTAGCAGTAACGGTCTGACAAATGCCTGACGCTGTATGTGCAGTTGTGAGCTCCTGATGATGGACGGAAAAACCGTCTGAAACATGTAGAGCGCCTTACAGGAATAAATAAATTGAGAAAAGTTGCATCTTGTCGGTTGTACTCTGACAGGATACTTAAACATTTAGGCTCACATGAAATATATAACATTTATAGTAAAGACTGATTTGTAGCTTTAAGTATTTACTGTAGTAAAAATTAACCGTTTCCTTTCTGTGGCGCAACTGTCAAACTCGGGCCTACACCAACTCATTGAAAAGGTTTTTTAATCACACACGTTTGCACACACACACACACACACACACACACACAAACATGCACTGTAGAACTCCCCTGAATGAGTGATCAGCTAGTCGCAAAGACCGCTTCCTACACAACACACAACAAACACAAGAGACGAATATATCTGCCCTCAGTGAGGTTAGAAACAGCAATCCCAACGATCAAGCGGACCGCAGATCTACGCCATAGACTACACGGTCCCGGAATGGACAACTAACAGATTTAAAGTATCTTATTGATTAAGCACTAATTTGCCGAATAGCTCCATGTTTCAAATTAGGGTATTAATCGACTTAACTCCCTCCTCCCCCACTTCTTAGTCTGACTCCTTCTACGTACTCATTGTACGTGTAAAGTGTTATTGTTGTATCTGATCACACTCAATGGCAGACACACACTCTCAGTAAGGATCTCTTGGTCGAGGGATCTGCCAATTGTATAGACCTCTACCTGGCATCAAACAGTACTCGCAAGAGACAGATACTCATGTCCCCAGCGTGATTCGATCCGGCAATCCCATCGTACGAGCGACTGTAGAACCGCGCCTTAGACCGTGCGGTCACGATTGGCTTAATAACGAAATGTAATTTGAAAACTGAAACTCATAACACATCACATCAAACCAGGTTAATTCAATATGAGATTTGATTGACTCATATTTGCTGATGATGATGAGTTAGGTGTTTTGGTACACGAAACTCCGTACACTGGTAAAGATTTACCGACATTTCGGAGAAACTTGCATGATATGTGGAGACAGTAAGGTCTTCTGAAAATCGCTACATACATACCAGTCGGCACACCCCGGGGCACTTTAGTTTTCCATATTAATTAAACTGACGTACTTACACCCCGGTCCCTTGGGATTTTTTTATTATTCCAGTCATTATTCCTACGAAACTGTCGAATTAAAATTTCTTGTTTTTCGCCGATGCAGGCTACATGTCACTACCAACACTCTCTCCTCGTATTATTAAAAATGCAAATTCATAAAATGAATAAACATAAATTTCTAGCAAACGACCGCATGCTGAGATCAAGAAACATGCATGGAATAACTCTGCACTCAGACACTGATTTGAATTCTGTTGTGTAAGTATAGGTTTCCAGAACCCTACAGGAAATGCTAAAATAATTACCATGGGTCATTACTAAAGGGAGTACTGACTCATGACTTTCCTTTCCCTAATTGTCATATCCTTCGTATTAAATTATGAGGAAAATGACTAACTAGAGAAAGCAAAGTCATTTAACTGAATAAATGGTGGTTATAAGGAAAGTGGTACTCTACGTAATGTCCAAGTTAAAGCCTGTAGGATCGTATGTCTAATTTAGGACAACGACTGGATTGTGAAGAAGAAGTGTTGGTGACTCTTCAGAAGAAATTACATTAGTTCGGAACTTGAAACTAATAAAGAGAAAATGGGAGGCAGCAAGACAGGGAAAGACATGCCAAGGAAAAGCACCAGCAAGTACTCCCTAAGGGAATAATACAGATAAACAACGACATAAACGATATTCATACGTCAACCTTTCTTCTCACCACTCTGAAGAAGCACACTAAAGACTTGTCCAAGAGCGTCAACACGCAGACAGTTTTCCGTCCCAGAGATTCTTAAGATCCAAGGCTGACAGAGTAAAACGAATGGAATGTCTTAGAATGTGTCGCCCATCTGTCACAATGGAATGACTTCATGCAAAAGAGGCATAATTATAATATGAATTTTCTTTAGTGTTTCTTTTACTGTGTTATACCGAACGTTTTGCTACATTGAATATGAGAATATAAGTAAGGCAAATGTGTCAGATATTAATGTATTTTATGACTTTTTATTTTTTATCTAGCAGCATAATGCCCGGAAGGCATGAAGTTAAGGGTTATTGTGCAACATGTCATATCACCACCGAGGGGTAATACAGGTATAATTCTACCCATGCTCAAGCACAGCCCTAGAACGAGGTGGATTTTCAACGCCCACGCTCCCGCCGCTTTACGTCCTGAAGAGAGACTCATTACCCATTGTACAAGAGGTTAGATCCGGCCCCAGTCCCGGTCTGGATATTTCGGAACATTTTGCCCACAATGGGATTCGAACCCCGGACCGTTCAACCCATAAGAAGTCGGTATACGGACTACGCTATTCCTGCCGTCGTGTAATGTACGTACGTTACAAAAATCCTGTTTCTGAGGACTTGTTCTTCATCCTGCACACTTACACTTCTATGTCACCTTCAACCATCTGTCTAGGCTGTTTCTTCTCCAGCGCCATGTTTTTCTGTAACACTGAGGAATCTCGCTAGTTTAGTACTACTGCTGATCTGTCTTCAGCAGGTAACTGGTCAAAATAGCTACTGTTCTGGTTGAGGATATTTTGTGTGTTTAAGGTTCTCCGGGTAAATGCCGTGCGAATAACTCAAATTTTTATACGACCACTCTTTACGTATGCTTTCTAACGTATTACTGATCATAATCCAAAATTCGACTTTACATAATCCGAAGTACTGCCTGCGTAATTAAATAAACTACACCAAAGTACAAAATCTTCCTGCAACCTCACTTCACAGCCAAGTGAGTAATGCTCTAGTTTTAATTAGTAAAGTAAATTACCTTAATTCTGAAATGTGCCATCCCCGTTGTGTTTATAAATAAATAGGTACAGGTATTTAGTCAATAACACAACTATTTCATCTAATGATGTTTATTAGAGGATGATAACAACTACATGTTTCGGCCTACTCCGGCCATCATCAGGTTTTCCTCCGAAAGAGTATTAGTGCCTTATAAGATTTATGCTGTTAAAAAACACAGTGCCCAGTGACAGCTAATAATTACCCGACGGGATTGGATTCCCCTACCGAACTACTACACATAACGTTACAGAAGCAGAGCGCAGCGCCAGGAATAAAGACATGTACACGCGCACACACCAACAATCCGGAACCAACAGACTGAACAAGAGGATCACCACAGGAACAGAGGATAGGCTGCACACGCGTGAGTACAGACTTTTAATTACCACTCAACTGGGACTCATCGCACCAGTTACCAACCCACACACACCATTTTGTTATTTTTTCTCCTTTCCACAGAACCCATAGCTAACGCTCATCAGCGATAGACATCGATGAAGGACAAACAATAAGCCGGAAACCCACATAGGACAGCTGCAACGATAGACACCTACGCGAGCTTCACACCCAAGCTGGCGCATACCCACATCACAGAAACCCCCCCTTAACAGCCACGTCTCTTAATAGTAATAATAATAATAATAATAAATACCACAGATGATAAGATCTCACCATCGTGACATAACAGCATAAATCTTATAAAGCACTAATACTCTTACAGAGGAAAAGCTGATGATGGCCGGAGTAGGCTGAAACATGTAGCTGTTATCATCTTCTAATCAACATAATTAGATAAAATTGTTGTGTTATTGACTAACTACCTGTACCTATTTAAATGACCTTAGTTATCTCATTCGTTAATTTTAATAAAATATTTTAACTGCGTACCGCTTATTCAGGAAGTTGATTAATTAAACAGCTATATATATATATATATATATATGTGTGTGTGTGTGTGTGTGTGTTTGTTTGTGTGTGTGTGTTTGTTTGTGTGTGTGTGTAAGTGTAACATATCCAACTAACTATTTGTATTTATTTATTTCTGAGGTTTATTAAACTGCCCATTATGCCCATCCTTCTCCTAAAACATGTTTCCTTGAAGGGGGTAATTTTGTAGTATGTTTCACTCAATGGCTTCGGAATCGGAGCTATATTCAGAGAAAGTCCACTTTTCTGCTTTACTCCGATTCCACTTCAGAAATTGCTTTCGCAAAATTACACAAAGCGAGTACTGGCTTCGTCATAGATCACTGTCCGTCTGCATGAAACAATTCGGTTCCAACTGGATGCGTTTTCATACAACTTGATATTTCATTATTTTCGAAAAACTATCATGAAAATTCAAGTTTCCTTTTAATTTAGCAATAAAAAGGGTACTTTACATGAACACCAATGTACATTTATGATAATATCCGACAATCGTGTCACTTATGAAATAATGTATATAGTTACAATGTAGCTAGACAGGTCACAGATGACAATAGAGTAAGGCTCATGAGCTCTGCATACTGGAAAAGGAGGCGCACACTCTCAGAATATGGAATGTTTGTTGTTTTCTCGCTAAAAAGATGGTTACACAAACGCGCATTATTGTTACGTTCATACCTGCATTGCTTTCTTATTTATTTTATTTGAAGCCACGTGAAACTTCCGGTAGATCATAATGCCAATTACGCTGTGCTAAATACGCCTCGCTAAGTGGGTAGGACTTGCGGAATAAAAACCTTTAAGATACAAACCCGAAACTCCAGCATAACAAACTTTACCGTCATAATTTTTGTGTGAAAATATAGAGTGTTTTTGACCTACTTGACCAATAAGCGTGGAACTGGCCTTCTAGAAATTATTTGTGAAAGTGGGATCATTTGTTTGGGCACCGTCATCGAATGTGAAAACTCCATGACATGCGGTGTAAGAAGCAACGCGGGCAGAGCGCCGGGCGGAGCGTTGGATTGGCTCTTGTAAGAGCAGGAAGAAAACACCATATATTTATACAAGCTTAAGTAATAGTCATAAAATTTTGGTAATATTCGTAACAAGGTCTGATGTTTTTGTAGACGTCAAAATTAAGATCAAATTTTATGAGTAAGAACAACGTGTACAGTCATGACTTTTTAGCAATGTGTCGTTGAAGTGAAGGCAAATTTTTCTTCGTAATATACAATAAGAGACACTAACATAACCCAAAAGTTAGGAAATTATTTATTTAAATTGGTAAAGTATTAAATTTCACAAAAATTTAGAATTTTAAAATCCTCGGTACAACTTTGTGGGGTGTTTCGTAGGTATATGAACAACTTTCATATTTACCCAGACTGACAGTGCACGTACTGTGAACCTACTAGCAGTTCCTTCTGTTTAAACGCTCCTACGTTTCACCTTACGTTATGTACAGATCTTTAATTAGTGCAGTTCAGTTCCGTCAGACTGTATAGAAACTTCCATCCCTGCGGAAGTCATAACTTACAAAGACTGAGCGCCACTGCAATCTCCAGCGCCTCCACAAGACTGGAGGTCACAAATCTCTTTTATGTACGACGACAAAGTCTGAGAGTGCGCCGTCTGCAGACGAGGTATGATGGCTGTTTGCTTAATAACAATATTGACCTACACTCAGATCGCTCTACTCTTTTACGAGGCCTTTACTGCTACGAAATTATATGGCCTCTACTGACATATGTTACAAAAATTATAACTCTCTGACTGTATTCTGAGGAAAGTCACACTCCACGTACGTAAGGCCATATTTTTCTTCAAGATATCTGCAATTTATTCGCACTGATTTCTCCTTTTCACTGATTTGACTTCCTAAAGTAAGGTGAAAACTGAATTTTCGTGTGTAAAAAGTGTTAAATTATGTCTCGATTTTATTAAAATATACTCTCTAAATACACAATTGCGATCATTTTCCGTTTCCTTTTCACACATCTATATACATTGTTTAGTGTAATGTGAACTCGTTTGAATATAATGGATTGATAATTAACTTTATATAAATCACCCCCTTTATCATAACATCTATAAAAGTTGTTTGTTGGTTTCAGTAAAAACTTTTATTGTTATTAGAATTAATAATAAATCTTCTTAAATTCCACGTTCAGTTTTTTAGCTGTCGTGTGGATTAAAAGTGTTACAGGAAATAAGAAATTTTACAGTTATATTTCCATTAATCTGTTGAATCTTTAATGGCATGTATGGAAGAAATCCATATTAGGTGATGAATTAAATTAACATATGTGAGAAAATAATGTCTTAGTCATCGCGTTAAAGTATAAAAGATATTTCCATTCGAAATTATAATTGTAATTAAGAATTTTTTAAATTAATCCATTACTTCTATTCAGTGGGAATCTGGTTCTAATTACGATACCCGTGACCAAGATACCGTACTCCTACCCTATTTTGTCACTTATTTGTTTTGCGATAAATTCGCCACAAAAAAACAAGTTAATTTCTACTACGTAGTAACTTACTGAAAACTGCTACAAGTGACTGTAAAACAGATACTTAATTTCGTAGCGAATTTAGAGTAGTACCTTATTACGAAATAAATTAAGTGAACCTTCACAATTTTATGGGGAATAACTCATTTGATATTTGTTGTACTTTCAAAACGAAAACAGATTTTCACTTCTAAAGACATACATAGTAAAATGAAATTTATTTACAACAAACGTTTAAAAATCTGCTATGATTATTATATATGTAATCGCAATGTGATTAGTTGGATTTCATGCTACAAATTCCATTAAAGTTTGATAAAAGAGAAAGCCAAGTAGTAGAATATAACCTGCTAGACTGCAAGATCCTACTCTTATGTAGTCAATAAGCTCACACTCCGTACTTTAAATCCGCACTCAAATCTCGGTGCTCCATAGGTCTACCGGCCGCATTTCACTCGATAGATTAGGAGGTTCCGTAGGAAGATAGTAGACATTAAACTTATCTATATATTTCCCGCCTTTATGCAAACAGAATATTCATTGGCTGTTCTCAAGAGGTGTGTTAAACACCATTCTGAGCCATAATATACCCTCGCCTTCATCTACTGTTTCTTTAAAATACTTCTTAAGATTTTCGTCCTCTCTATTCCTAAGTCCCCCATGGTTTTCTTAAATTGATTCTGACCTGTCAAAATTTTGCACTCGTTTCTTTCCTCTTGCTCAAGCGTTAAATGCCCTAATTATTTTCCCTACAGTTTCCTTAATTTTGGGCACAGAATACACTGAGATGTTTATTTTGTTAAAAGTGTAAAGAACGACGATTAACCTCAACACCAATAAGTGGATGGTCTTTCTATTGAAGAACCTGTGTTCTTTCTGTGATTCGCGAAATTAATTCATAAATGTTAGCGTACCTTAAATTCAGGTTTACACCAACAGTTAAAGGTTAATATGTAACTGTCCAGCACCGCTGAATACGAAGCAGCTCGGAGCGTAGAGCCTTTCTTGGCCTATCGGAGAACAGCCAAAATTCTCTCTACTGACAGGATACTAACCAAGATCGTATTCTAGTCCTTACATAGACCACGCTATGGCGTGTTCTCGCAGGTTCACGCTAGAGTCGCGGATTCTAATATCGCCCTCGGCATGGATGTATGTCTGCAGTTTTACCACTGCACTCCCATTCAAAATTCACCTTAATCGAGAGTGTCTGATATTGGCTGGTCCCTCACACAGAAGACGTATGGCCGAAGAGTGCAAGAAGTAAAAATTACGGCCTAGAGCCTTTATCTGAAAAATTCGTCAGAAGATGTATATAATGCATGTCATTAAAGGATTTAAGTATGGAAGCATTTATGTATTTACATTATCATGTTGGGTCCGAACACATAGTTGGTGCTGAGTGTGAGTTTAGAAAACTTGGTATTCAATAACGTTTTCTGGAATATACTTAATTATTCTCTTCGAATTTCGGACACTGAAGATTTTTTACCTTTTTACGTAATAAAGATTTTAGGGAAATGAAATCAAGTAGGAAGAGCAAATAAAGGCAGGTGTCGTTCAGTGGAGAAATAGGAAATAAACTCGTGTAAGTATGAAAACCTGAAGGCATTTTAGATGCACAAAATTATATGTAACGGTAGTATTAAAAGGGAATTTTATGAGCATTCCTACACCGTATTGGATACAAGAATTCGAATTCCAATATCTTACTGGAGATAGGAATTCTTGGAGAATTCATGTTGCTTAGAATGTGAGGTACTAACCGGGTGTAGCGAACGTGACAATAAAATTTCTTCACCAACTGAGCGAGTGTTATTTTCTACTGAAAAATAAAATGCAGAATTTAGATAACATGTAGCATGTAACAACGGCAGTTAAATCCATTTTCACAGGCATGTAGTTTGATTTGATTCTTGTTTTACAATGGCGCGCCCTTTACTTCAATATATTTACTAGGTTAAGAAAAAACAATTTAAGGAAATGCATGCATTTTTGGTACTCTTCAATACACTAATAACATAAGAAAATTTATGATTCTTTTTGCCATATCCTGAATATATTAATGTCATAAAGTGTGCCGAAAGCATCGCTACTGGTCCCGCTCCGAAAAACCACACAAAGCTCTGGATTGCCGGCAGACCGACCCTGTCCACTGAGTACCGACCACATTCCACCTGCGACAAAGAGGCTGAATTTTGATGCAGATCATTCGTCTGTATATAGCAAAGTCTGTCACGGCTTAGGCAGGCAGTCAGTCAGTCGCCCACCGTCGCGGCGGAGGCTAAGGTTCGATATTAGACCATCCATAGCAGAATTTTGGTGGGCAGAGCGTCACTGGGACTTGTGGTTCGGTCTATCTTGGCGGTATAATTCTTCCAGTGCCTCATACTCCTCTCTATTCGTCTACCACCGACGCTATATATTCTTGACAATTGGCAGCATTGTTAAATAAAACATTTCCCTGCTTCTCCCCTAAACTAATTTATTAGCAAAGTCTATATTGCAGGCAGCTGGTCTTACACGAGTTACGTATGTAAGGTGGGGGGGAGGCAAAATTAAGCACATGGGCTGCTAGAGGTCTACCTTTACACCTTCCATTCAGTAAAAAGGCACTGAAGACTTGGGGCCATAATTGTGCTATATATCGCAGCAGGAACTGCGCCCTGCAGGCTTATCGCCACACAAGAGGTGACAAAACCAACCAGAATGAACGCTGATGAAGGAAGCAATCACGCCCTTTCGTGCTGAGAGTTACCACCGCGATGAAATTCACTCTTACCCGAGTCACCTTTCCGTCAAATAACGTCTTCTTATTAAGCGTCCAAATCCAAAGACACATACAAGAGGGACAAGAGCCAACACCGCTGACAGAATTTACCCAGCTAAACTCGTTCTTTCTGTACATTGTACCGCATAAATATCAAGTGATTTATATGCCTGAGTAAAACGGTGGCAACGTGAAATTGAACAAATGTTCCGAATTATTCATCTCTTATTAAAACATATTTTAGTTATTCAAACATTCAATCCGATAAAAGAATATTGCCCATATCTGAAGCATTTACCTCTTTTACTTCATAAACATAATACCTGAATGTACTCCTATGTGACGTCTCGTCCCACACTGCCATAATTTCTCTTTCACCCGTTTCCTTTCTTAGTCTGAGGAGTGTAGAACTTGTATCGTGAAAATCAACTGCAGTGCTGCCTTGCTACTGGCTTTGATTTATAAAGCTACTTAATTACAACTTGTAAGAAGTTAGAAGAAGAGAACCAGACAAATGGTAACGGTCTGAATTTCTGTTCAAAATAAATTGAAAGCGCATTTTAAAATTATAGTAGAGAGTCCCATTTTAATTAACTATTTCGATGATATGTATCGTCTTCTGGACTCATTAGCTTTATAAACTTTTTCTAACTTGTATATAGAAATTTAACACACAAGGGTTACGGGAGGGGATCGCTCCCCGTCTTCAGGCTTGCTTTTTGCAAAACAGAATGTTGAAATATAATAACTTTTTACAATCTAATTAAGCACGGACCAAAATCAAACTAGTCAATGCAATATATTTCGACAACGGCTTAAAACCTACGACTATACATATCTCACTAGTAGGCTGTTAGATATACTGAATGTAGTATTTGGCACAACAGGTAATTACTTGCAATAAACAGCAGAACACATGGCAACGTGTTGTCGAAACCTATATAAAAATACTTCGACTTCTTAGAAGATTGCGTTGTCAATCAGTTTGTCAAGATATTTCTTGGTTATACTGACCTCAGGTTTTTATTTTAGATTTCATAAAATCCAGTCACATAATCCCTCTCTGAGTTCGTTCAATCCAGTCCGTATATTCACTTCTTGTATATTCTTTCTCACAAATAAATAAAATCGGCAAGAATTAACGAACACCTAGATCCCAAACAATGGAAGATCTGCTAAAGGATCTCAAAAGAAGAAGGCTGGAATTGATATTCTGTACAGACAACTATTTAGCTATGCCTCTGAGGAATTGCTGATAAACTTATTAGTTTTCTTTAATATTTTCTGGTTTTGCCAAGTGTAACATTGCATTCATTGCCCCACTTTACAAGAAAGATATATTTATGAATATTACCTATATATGGGATGTTCCTGACGAAAAGTTTTCAACGCAAAAATTTGTTAGAATTCAATCATAGCTACATCAGCAAATCTCGGCTCGAAATTTGAAGCCATCTACAAGCCTAATCTACAAAGTACAAACAAAAGTATCATAAACTTCTACACATTACACATTAGTTGACGAATTGAAATTCCTAATTTTGCTAGTTTATTTATGTGTGTCATATTCCTAAATTACATATCAAAACAAAGTTAAAGTGGTTTATCAGAATGACGCAATCATGTTATAATATCTTACAGTAGTATCTGAAAAGTTATAAATTACGGGCATATCTTTCTTGTTATAATTGGCTCAATAGGTCTCAATAGTGTGGCCATACATTTATAATGAACCGAAAACTGGACCCAAGCACCCCCCCACCCCGAAAATGTTAGTTCGATCTTTTTTATTTTTTCTCTTTCGTGACATATTAAATTTCTTTTCTAATAAGTATTTACACATTTTTATACATTTCTAAGGGAAAAAACTTCTTTTAAGCTTTTCCAAACTCCGTTTTTGACTCTTCCAATACGTCACAACAAAAATAAGTGCTCGAACTTGATAAACTTTAAGATACGAAAGCTCACATATATATTTATAGACTAAACCAAGTTTGTAATAAAACAACTGTAAAATCTCTGCTTTTAAAAATCATGGAATTTAAACAAAACTAGCGCTTCGGGGTAAAGACAATTATTGACAACACAACTCTAAACAATAAAATCACTTAGTTTATTTTGGGTGAGGTATAGCCTATAAAAATAATAATGTATTTATATAAATTACAAGGGTTTCAAAATATATGCACGTGTGTGTGCAACAATTCATCGCATTTTCATGAAGTAATAATTACATATTTTTTAAAATATATTATATAATATTTGTATCAGTGTTGTAATATTTGTGAGAATTAAAACAGCAGGTGAAATTTTTATATCAGATGCGGATTAAACATTATATTACCACAAAAATGAAGTGAAGAACTTAATACAAAATTCCAGTTCAATTCATGCGGATTTTATTTACAAATAGAAATAATTTTTATTAAGAATTTACGATACATGCTTTCCCTTCTTATTTTATGAATACTCCCCGACCAGCAAAACAGACCTATGCCGACGATGCAGAAGATGGGGAAACCAAAACATACGAAGGCGTAATAAAACCAAATTTACTTTTGCGCTTTTGGTGTTGTTCCTGAAGATACAATCCCACATAAGTCTAATTTATACTAATATTACAAACACGCTGCCTTCGTAGAGAATTTAATTCTAAATTGAAACAAGGCAAAGGCCACAAACCCCTACAGGTGATAGAAAGTCAATTAGAGCATTTATTATATAAGCTGAATGTGCAAAAGACTGCGTCTATTAAAACCACTGCAACTTAATATTTGTCCATTTCATTTCATAGTTCATCTGCGTTGTACTAAAATTCAATTGATTATTTTACTCTTTTCCAATACCTGCATAAATCTCTGAAGATTCAAACATATTTACATCCACTTAAACACAAAATTAAATGTGTCCTGCGCTTCTTAATTGATTTGAATTCAATAAGATAATAATAGCATCCTCCTTTTCCGATATGTTCATCCGCTTTAAGTGATTATAAAGGGATTCACCTAACTTTTCCACTACTTCTTCTGATAGTCTTACAAAACTGATGTTCTACTGCTCTCCACAATGGGGCACAATTTCATCCAAAAGTATCCATACTATTACTGCCACCTAACATTCCCCTTTGCTCTCTCTCTCTTCGTGTTTCTTTCTTAACAGCTGGAGTATCCATAATCATTCTGCTAATTTCTCTTTAACGATAATTACCCACGTCAAAGGTTTCTCCACCCAACATTCATTTTTCTTTGGAATAACTTTCCTAACCTACCAGATGAACAGGAAGTGCACGTTAGAGTTAGAGTCTTACGGGATGTGATGTCATAGAACTTCCGCTCTGAAACTATGCCAGCTGTTTTTTTAGAACGTATTAGTACTTACCTGCGTCATTACAAGTCATCATAAGTCAGAAGAATGTAATTTTAATATCTACCGCTGTAACAATTCAAATTTTGTGCGAAATTTACGCACTATTAGAATGCACAATATTACGTACTCCCTCCCATCATCAGGGTAATAACTTGGTCTTAGGTCCAAATTTTTTCTCAGCAAATTCATTCTCACTTTCAATCGGTGATCTCCCCATGGTTTTCCGCATTCCTATAAAATAACAAAAAATAATTTTATACAATATATTTTTGTTCTGTGATCATACAAACGCACCTTAATCTGCTAAATATTACACATAAAACAAAACAGGACTTCTTTTTCAATGTTTCGATTATCTTTATCGCAATCATATAAGTAAAATAACCACACTTAAACTTTTAAAGACTAAACGTAATCTGCTATATATAAGGCATCAGTCCGCATCGCACAGTAAACACTTTCCACCACTGTTATAAAAATCAGTCAGTTAATGATGTACAAATAAAAGTCGCTGTCAGTTCTGAGATCCGTACAAAACACTCAACGCAAAGCGAGCACCAAATAGAATTTTTTAATGTTAAACCTGGTGATACGTAGAGAAAACCGCTAAGCTTTGAAAGGTTGAAGTGTATGGTGTTGTTTGTAGCACAAATATTACCTAGAAATATCAAAACCAAGCAGTATGGATTGGTTTCTTAAGCCAATAAGGGAGATGATCCATCAAAGTTTTAAATGCAAAATATCCCAATTGCAAATAATTTATAAGAAGTCAATCAGTTAGTTTGTTCTAAGCAGTCTTATGATGCTAAGGGTTAAGGAACTACGGCAGAAAATTGTCACTCTGACAAGTATCATGGTAGAGAGGTTACTTCAAGGTGTGACTTCCAAGGAGCAGCTGGAAAAGTACTGATTTCTAAGTTGAACCTGAAGAAGTGCTATTGTAGCAAATAGGGTACAGAATAAAGAAATAAATTCGGCTACATTCCAGTTACTCTGGTGAACAAAGTTTTCATAAGAGCATAATTTATAGCAAAGAATTATTTCCTGTGATGACTGCAATAAGTAAATATGGGTTTCTATCGCAGTATTCTCAGACGTTGGTGCTGTTCGTGTTACTGAAAGTGGGAATGCACGTATGAGGCCAGAAATAATATAAAAAAAAAGAAATAAACTAAAAGAATATTTTTAAGTATTTAATTACAAATTAAAACCATTTAGCCCGAAATTAAGGAATTAGCTTATATTAACTGTGTTGTTAACCATGTAGTAGTTTAACCGACACGGTCGGTTTACTTAAAAAGGTAGCTACGAGGCACTGACAACATTTTGCTAACATAATATAAACTTTAACGACGAAAACTGTAAGAGAATTGTTTTATAAAGAGCCGTTATACGGTGCATAGTTTGACGCTATTGGGATCATAGAATTCTATACAGAAATTGATATATTATTCCCTGTACTGCTGGCGCAAAAGGGGGGGGGGTTGGGTTTGTTTGTCTGTACGAGTACAGACATGAAAACATGATCCACCGCTGTATGTTTATTCCCGAAAACTATATTACTATTATTATTATTTAACTCTATTATTATTATTATTATTATTTAAGTAAGAACCCTGAGTTTAGGGTACACTATTTTGTAAAGGTGCTTAAGTATTTATTATTTAGGTGTTTTTGCAGAAGAAGTAGTATTTGCTATACGAATCTGAATAAAATATATACGCAATAAGAACACGTAATTCACGAAATTAAAGCAAAATTTAAGTAGCATATGATACGTCCATTAGAATTGAATGTGTTTTAAAATTTTCTACTTACGTTTAATTGTTTTATAATGTCTGAAATCATTGAAATCTGAAAATGTTTCCGATCCCTTGTAAATTTTTCACTTTTTCACGAGAAAACAAGCAATCCCAGTCAAGAGCGTTATCTCGAATTTCTTTTAAGGTTTATTAACGCAGAAATATGTCACAATCGTCCATCTTAAAAGAACATTTCAGATAGCTCGAACACCTCGTACAGTTCCACATTTCCAGTAATATAACTACCTAGTACACTTCCAAAACCTCAGCAAGATCCAGCATTTGAGTACGCTTCCACACCTCCAGCACACACTGACAAAATCAGAAATTTTCCTCAACTTCGCTATGCTCCCATTCGCAACCAAACATGCGGCATGTTGGAACTACACTGAATGCGTTTATAGCTTATATATTTCATTGTTTTGAAGTTTATATACCACTATTTACATCGAAATATTCATAATATTCGCTTCTGACAAAGCGCGTAAAAAAATCATTTATCCTACAACGTCTACGTTCCTACTTTCAAACTAAATCGACATATTTTGATTAAATGTGACATCGAAAATTTTTACGCTAATAATATCAGAATTTTATTTCAAAATACGTCGATTTATATAGACCAAACATAACATGCACGTTGTAAGGAATTTAAACAAAATATTATTCCATACCCCTAAAACCTAATAATTTCAAAATTTTTTCAGAAATGCCTTTTGATACCATGGAGCTTCTGGTTGATATTAATATCAACAGACAATTTTTCTTAAATAAATGACTATCAATATACAATATCGGTGCAAAATTACAATAAAGGGTGTTAAGAAAGGCAATATGAACACAAATTACAAATCAAAACAATTTTCCACTCTGTACTCTAGGAAACCTCAGCAAGCATCACACACTTTCAGACGTGAAACTTTTCAGTTTGCTTGAAAACGGTGATTAAAGTGAGTTCTCTCACCAGTGCAAGTTTTAAACAATATAGTCGTCTTTTTGTTCGGAAACAATTTTCATGACAGGTAAACATAAATCCCCATTACATAACGTCGTAAACAGAAACCTAGCTTTCTAAACGTCTGTCAACTAACTGTCGCCATATACAAATGTATCCATTAGAAGATGTCGTACGCAGAAATAGGGTCATTCCTCCTCCTCATTTTCCCTCTCTAAAATGACTTCTGCGAAAATTAATTGATGCTATTAAGTCAGAATATTGTGACAGCGTTATCTGAGCTTCCTCGTGTTGGACATTCAGAGCAAATTAAGGTATCCATCGTCAATTGGACACACAGGCTCGGGTGATGCAGGATCACAAGCCCCAAGCTCGCCGGAGTACATTCTGCTAATAACGTACCTTCCCTGTCAACCTACTTGTCAACCTGAACTGCGAATATTAGTTTATTGACATGAGAGGTATTAAGTTACGTTATAAGGGTCAAAGTACAGGGTTTTCACAAAAAGATTGCGTTATTTTTTCTTCCTTTTTAGGAAAATTTGCCTCGATGTTGGTACGCTTGTTTAATGTGGTATTTGGGGGGTTTATTTCACAGTAACAATCAATATATAAACAAAAGTGCCCTTAATAAAATGCAGGAAAATATAATTTATAATATACAGTTCATGATAAGTATGAAATTTCTACATGTTTCAACTCCGGGGAAACACATTCAGGGAGTCTTGTAGAACAAAGGAATACAAGTTAAACAGACTAATCTAGGTATTATGCCCCTAACTATAGAGATTACTCCTACTTCGTGGTGCAGAGCCCTTCTTGAGAAGCTAACTGATTTGCAGCTAGTCAAGAAATTCCCCACATTATATGGAACCCGAAGGTTCAATACCGCACTCACAAGCGTCCGCCACCTGTCTCTATCCTGGGCCAGCCCAATCCAGTCCATATACCCACATCCCACCTCCTGGAGATCCATCCTAATAATATTCA
>Ga0123354_10005154_pt1 | contig 18881 bp, 6 predicted proteins | sample TergutLab28metaG_2_FD_97872 | JGI IMG/M metagenome (GOLD analysis project Ga0123354, IMG submission 97872) | Labiotermes labralis P4 segment gut microbial communities from Petit-Saut dam, French Guiana - Lab288 P4 | ecosystem: Host-associated > Arthropoda: Insects > Digestive system > Gut ...
AGCACGTATACATAATATCTCTTTCTTATCAACAATTTAGCGGTTGTACATTCAAATAGCTCTATCTCGGAAACCGTTCGGAATAGGACACATGTTCATATAAACATTTTTGCTTAGAATGACTGATACTATGACCTTCCAGAATATTGACCTTTCCTCCTGGGACACTCTGTGTAGAGGAAGGGAAGGATTGTCGGATAGGTCTGGTAATTTTGGATACCACTCTCTAGGCGATACTGGTGCTGCGGTTTTACAAGAGATGAATTCTGTCGGACAGCAGAGAGCGGTGATGTCGCACATTATCCAACATTATCTGCTACATGTCATTTGGTCTTTCTTTGGTGAGTCAAATGTGTTGTTTGAAGCTTAGCACTTAAGAAAGCTTACATAATTTCATTTTTCTTTATTTTATGTTTTGTAATTCTTAGAGGCAGTCATAAACCCACATTTTGTTGACTAATTACCAGTTCCCCGAGATTCAACTGTGAAATATTACCAGACTCCAACCTTCCCTATTTATTGTTTTAAGATTCACAATGTTTTTCATTCACCGCTTGTACTGTCGGAAAGTATCCGATACTGACATCTGATAGTGTCCTACATTACCAGCCACTTTTCTCAGAGGACTCTTTTGCACTTATCTTGCTCAAGTCGTAATATCTTTGATTATATTTGTCGTAATATATTAGGCTTTTTGGCTACCAAATAAAGAACATGAGATGATAATTTGGTGCAAAAAACTTTAGAAAAGTTGTTCTGACATACCAAAAACTTTGGAAAACAAAACGGTATCCTACAGTCCCCTCCCTTATTCTGTATTTTCAAGGGTGCACAAATTCGGGCGCCAGGTCTGTAGCACCTAAACCTTTTGGGTCCTCAGTACCTTTCGCCTAAATATTTTGATGTGACTCCTAGATATTTGAAAAACTCTTGCGTCCCTACATTTAATTTATTTTAAGTGTACTATTTAATTACCTTTTCAATTGCTAAGATTATATAGTGCCATATTTTAGTTTTATTAAAACAGAACTGCAAGCGCCACACTCTGTGATGCCGTTCACACATGCACACACTTTACTAAACCGCTCTTTACTGTCAAAATTTCATACAGTTTTATAGTACAAGGGGGCACGCGGTGGCGTAGTTGGTTGAGGCACTGAGCTACAAGCCGGAAGGTCGCGGGTTTGATTCCCAATGATGTCACTGGAATTTTTCATTGGCATTATCCTTCTAGCCGCACTATGGCCCAGGTGTTCACAAAGTCTCTAACAGAAATGATTACCAGCAATATTTCCTGGGGGTAAAGGTGGCCGGTGCCTAGGGTTGACAACCTTACCATCTTCATGTGTAGACTGTCTTGAAATCTGGGAGCCTCATCCTCCTGGAACCCTCAGAGCCTGTCAGGCTTGTAATGGGATTGTTTTACCTTTATTGTAGTACATGTGGAAGTGTAATATCATTTACGCCCATAAGAAAAATATGGCCTTCCTTCGCCGCTTTTTACAAAATTTAAAAAGGCTTAACAGAATTTTATGCACATTTTTTGCTTCGAATTCCAACCCAACCGTAAAATAAATATGATAAATACAGATAGAAATTGATTTACGTATCTGAATAAAGTATGGTTTTCATTGCGCCTATCTTAGGACAGTTACAGTCACTAAATACAGTTTTGTGTGTATTTTCTGTATCTAATCTTTCGAAGGTGGACTGCAAATGTAGAAAAGAGGACAAAATCTTATTTACTCCACTGCATTGAATTTCGCACATCTCTTAATTCCCCAGTGGAATTAGTGGAAAAATCTGTACCGCACGTTACGACAGTCAGTCAAAAAATGTAGAAAGTAGGGTACAAATTCTTCCACGTCCTAAAGTGTGACTCACTAACACGCTTGCATGAAGCTCTCGCATGGTAGACAACTTCCGATATGTAACTATTAAACCGAATTTAATTAATTTCAGGCAACCGGTTTAGCGTCTGATACTAGGTCACAGACAGATGGACAGACGGACATACTCCCTACAAATGGCATTCTTGTCTTTCCTCATAAAGAACGCTTAATAATGTATAATTACATGAAAATTGAACAGTAGGCCTAAAGACCCTCTTGACAGCTACATTTGTGTAGGTTTATATCATCTATGACTACCTTCATTTATCCCGGTGATTGAGAAGCTGATAGCCGCACAGTTGACTAAGAAATTCTCTGCCTGTTACGGAGCCCAAAGGTTCCTTCCCGTTTTATCTGTCCTGAGTCACATGAATGTAATCCACTCCACATAGACTGTTTCCCAAATATTACGTTAATGTTAACCCATACGGTCATAGTAATCTCAAGTGTATAGGGTTCTTGGCCAGCTGTCGTAAAAACAGTAAAATTGTTTCGATTGCCATAAAGAGCAGGGATTACTTTGAGTAAGTGACGATCATCTTCTCAAGTGTAACGCTGCTCCAGGGAGTTACTTGCGGTTTCCGGAGTCTAAAAAAAAGGAGCCACATCTAGTATTTAGATGAACCTGCTGTCTAGCCGTTAAGAGTGTTGGTAGTTTTCAGTAAGTAAGAATCAGAATTGTCTTTGTTACAATCTCCGGTCACCTCCTCATTTACATGAAACACTCATGTTCTCTAAATTTTTCAACTTGCAGTCCGCACAGCCAGGGGCGTAGCTTGGGAGAGGGCGAGTAGTGCGGCCGTCCGGAACGGCAGAGTCCAAGGGTAGGCAAATGGGCGGAAAAATGAACATTTTAATTGGACACTTTCATTTTCTGTGGACAAAATATTTCATAACATTCAGCTATATACAAGGAGATTGAAAAATAACCGTGATTTTAAGGTCAATAATGTCTTTAGGGACTGTGATTACTTGCCCCCCCCCCAAAAAAAAACTATCTACACCACTGCTTACAGCTACTAGCGGGCTTGCAGTGTCTTCGGAAATAATATTACGTTTTGTAAGCACCTTGTCAGCGAATGCTTCCTGTCAGAGCGACGTGGTGAAAATTTAATGAATAAAACATATCAGGGAGAAAAGTATCGCTTTTACAGAATACGGACTGTAGGACAAAATAAAGTAGTAACTGATGTTGCAGCTTTCTGAGTTATGACATGTTTAGCCTGCTAGTTGTGTATTGGTGCTTCCGACAAGAAAACTGCTACCATCTTCAGGACTGGCAGATTTCTCCGAAACCTTGTCGCCTAGACCCATATCTTCCAAACATGAAGTGGTCATGTCCCAGAGGAATCTAATTTAAATTTTCAGAGCTACGAGAAAATAAAATTTATGTTATTATTAATTTATGTGTACCAAATAAATCAACTGTACCAGTTTCATCGTTTCCAGTGCGCTAGTGTTGCCTGCCTTCAGTTGTTCGCTGTTCTCTTTTGGTTCTTCCGTGTCACCTGTCTGGATTCTAGCGTCCGACGGAAGTTGCGATGTCAACAAATGCCCTGCAGCTGCCTGTTATTCAGTGATATTTTAAGAAAGAATATTTTCATTTAACTCTCTTTTATCCAACGTTTTAATTTCATATAACCTAGAATTGAATGTACGATCATACCTGAAAGGTCTAAGTAACCAGTGCAACTCTTTGTTCCTGCTCGGATCTAGTGAGTAAACGAAAGATAAGTTCTTATATTTATTTAAATACTGACAGTAGTCCGACCAGGCATCATCAGATTTCAGGATGGAGAAGATGTAGAACAACAGCCGTCTACTGTTCGAGAAAAGATCAAGGCATTTTTTTATGGGCTTCAAGAAAACCGAAAAAGAAACTCGGGCAGGATAGCCTATGTCCCAGCCGGAAGAGGAACCGGGCTGCTCCCGAATGCAAGTGCAGAGTGTCACCACTGTACTAATCCGTTAGGATGCTAACAATGGATATGAAATTTATTCCGCAATCCTTCTAACATGCACGGCAGTCGCGGCTGCCAACTCGATGTGCAAGTATTAAGGCTGGCGTTTAGAATACCCGTTCGCACTAGCTCTTCTGTACAACATTAGAAAGACCTTTTTAGTATGAATATTTTCCTCCTTCAAGTTCTACATTTTAGCTAGCGTTAGGGACGTTAACACTCGCATCGCTCTTCACTCAGAATGTTTCGCGTGACAGCAGGCGGCACAGCGCTCTTCTCTATTCCACTCTGCCGTGAGTCGGGATCCACTCGCTTTAGTCCAGTGTATTGCAGTTGATATTAGGTTCGTTACTCACGATATTTAAATATGCTAGAAACGGTTTAATACGGTTCGCAGACAGGCTCCATTCAGCAGAGGCAAGTGGTTCATTGCACGAGTAAGTTCTGTAAATTTTATCGTTTAACGTGTACCAGAAATATAAATGGCATGGGTTCAGATCTGTCGAATATGGCGGCCATAAGTCCCTGCTTATTTGTCTGTCACTAAACAAATTCTGTAAAAAATGCTTTGAATGTCATTAAAATCACAACAAAACAGTGCAAGTTGGGTCAAAATATGTGCAATATAGCTGTGTGCAGATAATCCTACCTCGGTAGCTGCGTTCACAGCAAACTACATAAACGGCCTACCAAACAACATGTAACGGTACTTGGTGGATTAAAATGGAAAACCTCTTAGCAGGCGATATCAAGTATCCACTGAATTGAAAAGCGGTTTCATCACTAAACAGAGGAGTGCAGGGTATATTTACCCATCACGCACTCGAGGAAGTTACCAGTTAACAAAATTTAGTCTTGCGTAACCATTGTTATTTATATGGATGCAGTATTCAGGCGTTTTCTGGATTTTCTCATATTATCGACAATGGAACATGCTGGCCGAAAGTTTGCTATGTATGTGTTAAGTTTTTGTCGAACTGCACATTCTCTCGCATGTGCATCCTGCGTATACATATGCGCATAGCAACAAGCAGCACCATTGCTAGCGGTATGTGTGTCGTGTATGTGTGTGCGTGTGTCTGTATCGGTGAGGTTGTGTCGACGGGAAATGACAAGCGATAGTTGTCAGGTAAAATAATGACCCTTTATAAGCTATGGTATGACATGCAAAGGAATCATAGTCGGGGGGCGAAGAACAGGTATTTCTGTGTGTTCCAAGTAATTAGGAACCTGAGGTCACTTCACTTACCTGAGGTAAGATGTAGCAATAGTCTTCATATCGATTTACCGTTACGATCCTGCGACGTTTAGATTTATGTTCCGTCTGGTCAGGGCATTTCTCCTTAGGAAGGACATTTTTACTCGTAGAGCGCCGGCGACATCGCTGTTCGCGGTACTCAGTTAGAATCTTGTGCACAGTACTTTCGTCACCAGCGTAACGCGCTTGAAGCATGGTCAGCATCTGGGAATGCTGCGTGTCAGAAAAACATGAATGGTGCAAAGTAAGTTGATAGTTGCTCAGAGTTCACGAAATTCTCCACCTTTTCTGGAACCCGAAGATTTAATAGCGTTTTCGCACCAGACCTCCTTGCACCCTATTCTGAGGCGACTTCTACTTCTTTAAGGTGCACCGGAATTATTTTAGTCGTCCGTGAGCACGACACGTGTCACGGAAGCATTATTATATACTGAGTTTTCACCTGCTAAAAACCTAGTCTCTTTCTCCGCTGCAGCTAAACTTACCTCTTTCCACAGAAGACTTCCGATTGCTAAGCAGGCCTCGAACATGCTAAAATATTTCTTGGCACGCGACGGAGTACACGCATTCAAATATCTGCAGTTTCTCTTTGAACAGTGTCCTGCATTCCTTGCAAATAATGTGGATTGTGCCCAACGACCAAAGATCGAGTGGAGTAACAGGCCTACGTTTATGGAGATTTACGGTACCGTAATTCCGTAAGTTATTAACCGTTAGCCTAACGCCTCTTCTAATGCAGTCACTGAGAATCCGCTGTATGGGCTTTGGCATTATCCCACGTGAAATAACTACTCAGTCTCCAGTTAATTCCCTGCATACATATTTCAGAATTAGCTAAACGTAACAGTCGGAAGGTATTCTTTCTTCGAAAAACATGAACACCATAATTTTGGCCATGTCCACTTCACTTGAAAAAAATTTTTACCGTACATCTCGGTTGTGGCGGGGGGTGGGGGCAGCTCAGTTTCGGCGAGATGAGGTCTTACCCTCAATGGGAATACTGCATGGAGTTATGGAGGTATCCCAGCGCTAGCATTCACTTCACCAATGCGCTCCCAAAGATATACGTTTCACTGATATTTGGTGATTTATTTCAGGTAAACGGTAATATCATTAAATCAATACACTGTGCTGACAGCCACGGTAGAGCGCGGCAAGTGAAAGCGATCAATTTAGTCGTATATTACGTCACTTAATTTTAAATTCACACGAGAGACTCTTTGATTAACTACTTCGAAATTCACAACGTTCTCTGTACGCCTATGGAATGTGATAAACACCTCGCAATACATTTTGTACTAATATCTCAATTTGGACTATAAATTTTTGATTTGGGAGAGATACAATTTTGTGAGATGCTCAAACAACGCGTCCTTCGGACTCCAGTGTACCAAAAGACTGCCTTGCATCCGAGCCTGCGTACTCGGCCTGCTGTACCTAGAAATCATCCCCCCAGATGCCGAAATACACTCAATGGCCGAAGCGTGAATACTTCCGTCCCCAGTAGGCCGAATTTCACTTGCTAAGTGTTCAAACTAACTGGCCAAACCAAACGGCACGGGAGAACGCTCTAATTTCAGTTCAGGGATCCCAAACTGGCAATAAACGAATATCTTGGGGTGGGCTACTATATAACTTTCCCTCGGACGAATTGTGACAGCAAGAAGGGTCTAGCTTGGGTGTTGCATATTTGATGGATATTATTGCTGTGTGGTTGATATACTTTTTTTTGGCAGGATTGTGGTATGTACTGTATGTAAGTCATACGCTTATTTCATTCAGCCAAGTCCTCGCCTTTCTGTAACTCATAATATTTTTCTACACTTTTATTTCTTAGTAAACAGACCAGGCTTGGAAGGAAGATAGTTTCCTTCTGTTTCTTTGTTGTTTGTGTGTGGTCGCGCTAAATGTTTACCGCGCGACCAACAATGTGTGGGGCCACGAGTAAAAGAGTAGCTGCCTTCTGCTCCAGTTGCAGTCTGCAGAAGTATCTCGAACGGTGACGAGCAGTTTTGAATGAAACTGGGCGATCAGTGGGTGTTAATGTTAATGAAGGGACTCAAGATCCCGAGACTTGAACTAAATACAGTTCACTTGCAAAAAAATTATTCGCTGTTTATGCACAACAAACTGCAGTACACTTGTCGTGTGGATTATTGCGAGTGTGTGCAGCCTGCCCAACTCCCCGTCTTAACCTGAGTTTCGAACTCCGTCCCTCCTGGAACAACATCCACGATACGTTCCCCACCGGGACCGCGCAGGATACAACATGGGATCTCACAGACGAACACCGTGACATGTCCCTCCGCTCTGAAGCGATATGCCGCCACCTGTCTTCCAGAATAACCTTGTCTCCTCAAATTTCTAAAGCCAAAACTTGTATACATCTACCCCGGTTTGTATGCCAGAATAAACAATTAAATCTTAATCGACATGTTCAGGGTTCGAACCCGAACTCCCGGTTACAAATTCATGATCATTATTCTGTCCGTTTTCTTTCCTACCTTTGCAAAGCGTGTTCATATTTGCTTTTAGTCCAGCACTGGATTAGTCATTTGATAGTTGTGAACTTATTCTTTTTATCGCCACTCCATATGGCAGTGTTCACAAGGGTTCGTGTTACAGTCTTTGGCAACTTCATTTTCATGACGCATAGTTTGCGGCGAAAATAAATACTCTTCTCCCAGCTAAATACACTTCACACGTGCATTGATTGTGAGACCACCTGCGGACAAAGAGAGACAAGAAGGGCTCGTAGGTTGACTCAGGTTAGCACAGCAATTTGTGGATTGTCGTACCAACAGAAAGCGAGAGGCTCGGAAACACAGAAAATCTGCTTCTGTGTCTTTTAATATGGCCTTCCATCTAAGCATAATTCTGCAAAATGATCTTTTACTGTTATATCTCTTCTCTTTCTAATTTTTCGTTTTTTTCTTCTTCGTCTTCATCTTCTTCTTACTGGCAGAACCTGTGATCTGTTACCCTTCGCGTTTCACTTCAGAAACTACAAAACATTCCGATTGTCTGGACGGAAGATCGGTGCAACGTACAGTCATTACCTGCACTGAGCAACTAACAAGACAAAAAATGCATACGCGTATCCATTTTCCTTGTGGGATTCGAACCCAGGATATCAGAATTCACTTGCGCCTATTGTGATCGCCTCCTATCAAGTTTTTCGGCTAAACGTTTGTCGGCATTTCTGATTTTCCCAGACCGTCCAGCCTCCCCCTACTTGATTTCATCTCCCTGCCGCACAACACTATTTTTACCAGACTCCCAAGTCTTAAACAGCTCATTACTGTTAAGTACGAGACGGTCATAATGTGCTAGATGATACGACTGACTACTATATTTCGGATAGCACAAAAAGAGGGGCGTCGTGATTCGTAAACTCACGTGACTTTTGGTACTAATTTCAGCGAAATGTGTCCGGAGAGACAAAGCCTGTTTATTTACGAGTATCTATGTATTTATTAACAACGCTGTTAGAAGCTCCGATTGTAAGCGAGTAAAGTCAATACTAACCGAAAAAATCTTAGCAATTCCCGAATGTGATATAAACTCCAGATCATATTATGTGTAATATGATGTGTTTTAATGTAGCCCTTTAGACAGTTGCTAACATGCGCAGCACCTTTTCAAATTTTGCCCACATATGTATTCCGTTTGACTCTCACAGTAAATGTGAATTATTCTGTCAAACATAAATCAGCAGTTCGTCTCTTCAACGGAGAAGACTTTGTTCTCTGTGAGATGTGAATAGAATTTTATATATTATTTATATTAACTTAGAGTTTGAAAGGTGTAAACTGTGTTACCCAGCGGCCGTGGCTTAATCATGGTACTAAAATTGCATTTATCTGGCGAGAAGGAAGAAAAGCATGAATTCGGTTCGCTGGGTTGTTGGCCGAAATTCAAACGTGAACTTCACAAATAAAAATTCTGAATCGTTACCACCTCACCCAATTTGCTCGGTGAAATCCTAAGAATCTCGACCTATTTAACCCTTTGAAACCTCAATTTTTCTAAATAATATTCAGAAATTTAACTCTACCAAAAAAGCAAACAAACTGCGTCTGCATTACACAGCCCAATCGGTTAAGGCTGTTTAGGGAAATAATAATTGTTTATTGACAGAACTATACGAAATGCGAAAATGCACTGTGTGGGAAAATTGCAGATTTTTTTATTGAAGTAAGTGTTACTTATGAAAAATGTATTGCTTGAACATATCAAACAACACTTTTAAAGAAACAGTTTTTCAATCATCGGTGTTTAATTGTATACCTTGGGTAAAATATATGACTGATGAAAACTATTATGTATTGTATTCTTTAAAAGAATACTGGGCTGTGTATAATTTAATGTAAAATAACCAAGGTTCTCATGTAAACTGAGATTTTGTGGCTTGTCATGTTAATGCAATAAGCCCTTCAGATATTTATCGCCGTCATTTAAAGGTTTATCCTTAACACTGGTAAGCTGTACGCTAGGTACTGGGTGGTGAAACAGACACACTTTATCATTCCTTGTAGGTGAATGAAAGTCAATCATAGGAAAAAGGAGTAAAATTTAACACTGAAATGAAAATTCCACACAAAAAAGGTATGCAACGTGACCCCAGAGTCCTAATTCAAGACTGGTAGTCAATCAGTTACTCAACTGTATTACCATTTTATTTGTAACCCAAAGGTTCAATACCGTGCACACAGACGCTTTCCCCAGAGAATATCCTAAGTCAGATAAATCCAGATTTAACGTTCCCAACCTGTTCCTTACGTATGTTTTTACTACCATCCTCCAAAGAAATCTCTTCCGTTCAGAGTATCTAATAAAAATGCATATTCTTCATTTTCAGTGCAGCTACGTGACCCGTCAGTCGCATCCATGGTCTAATCGGCCTGCTTGCGTATGCTTCACAATTCTGTATAAGGGAACACAGCACTGAACAGTTGCCAGTTCTATCGCGTTAGCCTCAGACTGGAGTATTAGTTAAAGAAATTAAGGGAGATTCCAGATTATCAGCATCTGTGGCTGCAGAGTTCGTTTATGTAGCGGTGGGTCTTTCGGTACATATGCATCAAAATTTCGAGGCAACCTGCCCCCTCCCACCCATTTTCTATAGTCTACCCTGAAGGCAGAAACAGTATGCTCCTCCGAAACGTTCGCTCTAACACACTAAAAGACGTCACGCCCTAACGACGTTAAACTTAAAATTAAATTAAGTGTGAAGTTTTAGAAATGTTCACTGTCTCAATATGTTATGAATCCGTTTCGTAATGCTTCATTATAAACAACTCTAATAACCTCGATCATATTCTGCCTCTGCACAGTTTCGCGCAAGAAACTCATTTCGTACGTTAGCTTATAAAGTCCAACCAGCTGATACAGTGCTTTTGTTTATTGCGATAATTATACGAATCAAATAAACACAGTGTCTTGCTAAATCACATGTAAATTTAAAGTGTAAAATGAGTAACCTAACATGAAGACCGAAGCGAACGCTCGGAATTACATGACAAACTTATATTAGTATCATGTAAGCACATAGATAAATATCAGCAGTTTGTTTCTGTTTATGTACTCGTAGTCACTACTTGGTCTGGTATGGAACGACAGTAAAATACGGTAACCGAATTATACCCAATTCAGATACAACAACCGACCATATCAGTTCTTGTTATGGAAGGTTACAAAGCTCCGTGTCGCAGAATGAAACCGACATCATCAGTAATGCTAGCCACTACACAGTACACTGAAACCTTACCTTCAAATTAGCAGGCAAGTTGAAAGTCATGCACATATTTTGGAGCTCCTTGTAAGTCAGATCATGCAACGTTTTGTTTGTATCCGGATTTAATGTCGTTGTTTTGACTGGCGTACACGCAGCCATTGCTGTCCCACTCATGCTGTCTCTGTGGTTAGTACTCCATCAACGGTGGAATCGTATTAGAACTGGTTATGTTCCTCAGCATGTGACAACAGAGTAATCTGTCGGCGCTCCGTGAAACTATTCTATCACGACAGCTTCCTTATCGTCATGATACACAATAATATCACATTACGCTGCTAAATTCTGGTGTTACTGTTGGTTAGAATTCCTACAACAGTTCTTCGTCTACAGGCAAACTGAAAGGCTCATTCATTTTCCGAGGACACGTCTTTATTGAGGAACTTGATGCCACTGGCGCAAAACACTGTACAAATTCCTTACATTGCATAAACTAATTGAATTGTGACCGTTGAAAAGCTTAATGGCTTGGCATCTTAACAATAAAATCAAAGATTCCTTCTCAAGAGGGAACAACGCTAATGATGCATCAACAATGTAATATGTGTTATGAGGGCTGATACATGTAATTAGGGATAGATCTCAGTATCAGTTACAAGATTTCGTTACAGCTGGTTTACTACTTCTTCAGCCTAATGCGCTAATATACTGAGTGAATAACAGTGGAAAGAACAGAACTCGCGTTGATATTGACAAGCTGTTACTTGCTGAGATGGTCAAGAGATATCCTGGTTTTCCCGCAATCCAAATGTTTCATTATCATGAACACAGCAGCCTTCTACCTGACGCGTTTCTGATCCCCATAAATCCTCTCTTTTACCTGATTCTCTGAGATTTATGTTCCAGGGTTCTCATTTGTCAGTAGCATACAAACAATTCTCGATAATTATATTTATCCATGTACACTCAAGCAATTGACGGAGCCCTTAAATAAAAGTATCTTAAGATAAAAAAATTACGTACCGTCAAGCGCTACTGTAGTGTCATGCAGACGATAATCAAAATCTGGTTTTCTCTATACGCGGCTCGGAGGTTGTATAATGAAGCTGTATCAGTTGCCGAAGTTATTTGCACTAGAATTATATGTATGTTTACGTTATCTGGGTTTGAAAAGTTTCGATTGGAAAGAGTCATGGCCTGTTTGAAGGAACTGTTCCATCCTTCGCAACAGAACAAGTTATCTTAGGCAGTGTAGGTGTGGTGTTTTTGCGTAACCGTTTTTCTGTGGAAACATAAGAGTGCATTCTGTGTGTATTGTTGCTGAGTAACGTGTCGGAGTAAAACATACAAATACTGATTGTTATACAACAGTGCATTATGGTGAATTTATGTCACCGCCAACAATGCAAATTATACGTAGAATTTTCGAAATATACAGTTTGGCTAAATAAATCTTAATGACAGATAGATAAGTCGTTGCGCAGTTTCTCAGTTTCTGTAAGCTTTGCCATGAAACATTTCACGAAATCAGACGAAATTAATCTGTTGTGAGGCAATAAATGTTAAGTATTATAAGTGTGTGTCTGAATTTTTGCCCTTCGTTATGCAGCATGTAATGCCCATTTCGTCTATGCACCATTGCATTGTCATGTGTAGCCTGTCTGGCTGTACCATATTTTTCACATTATCTCATAAACGGCACGACTTTCGGAAAAAAAAAGATATGGGCCATAAAACGCGTGTTTTGATTTCTCTACAACTCTTTTCTGATACATTTACATTCTAAGAGAAATCACGAAATATTGTCGTAAATGTACATACGTCAGTTTCCCGTCATTCCTTTCAGATATTAATGGACCTTGCATTTTCTCGACAAATTTTCAAATATCCTCAAATATCTAATTTTTACGAAAATCCCTCTAGTGAGAGCGAAGTTGTTCCATGCTGACCGACGACGGACGGACAGACACACACAGACAGATATAACAAAATTAACAGTCACTTTCCGCAATTTTGCGAACGCGGACAAAAACTGAGGAAAAATAGGAAGCCTACATTGATCTATGAGATTCGACATCGTCATAAAACTACTTCTCTGTGGCGGTGTCAGATCTTATTCAGGTACTCTGTAATTACGTTAAAAGGTAAATCTTTTCTAATCTCGATTTTCGTAAGCAAACAAGGATGTTGCTGCCTTAGGACTTACCAGTTTGGAACAATGGGTTCGAATGCGTTTTAACGGTAGAGCAGGTGGCAAGTGGCTAATGCACGTGTTCGGGAGAGTTTATTATTTCTGTGGAAGGGAGAGAAGGGTGAATCCTTGATAAGAAAAGAACGAAAATAGTGGTTTGTTAAAACGCGAAGACCTCTCGGATACGAATCATTGCCATTTCCAATCACAGGGCGCGGGCATAGCCAGGGGCGTACCCCCCCCCCCTCACCCCCGAAGTTCCGGAGGCCCACCAAAATCGTGCCAAACTCAACCCGATTGTGAAAACTGTTAAAAATTGCTGAATTTAGGACCACAAAACCCCGAGATGTTCGGGAAAAAAGGGTAGTAAAATTCTAAAACTACGGCTGGTTCGCAAATGTTTTATATTAGCAAAGACAAGGAAATTGGTTGTCATCATAAATAGTCTTCAAATACCAAAAATTAAGAAAATTTTACTGTATAAAATGAAATTTCTTGTACCAAATTACAGCTGCCTCCAGAACTCCTGACTAGGGGGCTACCGCCCCCAGATCCCCGTTCTCTCTGTCCTCTGCCCTCAACTGAATTTGTTGAACCTCCCCCCCCCCTGAACAAAATTCCTGGGTATGCCACTGGTCATAGCATCCTGTGAGGTTGATGTCAGTTCCAGCACAAATTCACAACCTGAGGAGAGCAAATCTAATAAAAAGATTGTCACAGTGTGCAGTGTACAATTTACAGAAGCGTATGTAATGTGAAAAGGGAGGGGGGGAGGTAATGGTATGTAACTTAAAAGACATATTCTAATAAAAGTGCATAAAAAAATTACGGAAAATTTATTGTTTCTGTATGTGATTGTAGTGCTGTATTGAATGTTTATCCTTATCCAATAAACCAGTAGTCAATATAAGCACTGTTTTAAGCACTTTGACGTAAAAAGAGAAAAACGGCTATCAGTTGCGTCATGCCTGTCTGTCCGCACATATCACCGCTGCTCCAAGTGAACAGATTTTCTCGAAATTTGATACTGGAGACTATTACGAAAATCTGTCGAGAAACTCAAAATTTGGTTAAAATCGAACAGACATAGCGGACACTTTGCCTGAAGACCAAAGGGTGTTCCATGCTGTCGGCAGCACAACGCACAGAACGAATTCCTTTACTTCGTGGCAAAGCTTTCATTAATTATTACACTATGAACAGCGACACATATACGTCAACAGTAAAAACGGAATGCAATGTTGCGTTTCCATGGTAACAACTTTAAGCAAACTCGCCACAGTGTTACGTTAAACACACACTAACCTCCTTGCTTATTCCAAGTATCGCACACTCCACTTATTTACAAGAAAAAATTACCCTGTTATGATAAGTGGCCGTTACAGTTGTTTGGTCTAAATTACAACAAAAATTAATGGACAGTTTTTGTAAAATTTTCCGGTATTAAAATAAATGTATTAACTCTCCAGTATTTTATGCCTACAGATGGACGGACGGTCGGGGCAGTTTCCATAGGCGCTCTGTAGTAATATAAAGGCTCCTAAATACCGACGGAACAATAATATTGTCGAGTCAAAATGTACAGTTTTGCCGGTGCCACGTGGGGGAGTGAAGCGTAACAAGTGTTGTGTAAAATTCAGTTTCTACAGCACACAGATGGGCACGCAACGCGTCAGTTACAAATATAAACCTGCGTATGCTGTTAAGAGATATAGTCGTTTATTGCCATAATTATCCGGGAGACATGAACAGGTTATGTATGGCAAGTAAAATGCAAAGATTTTTAATGTTCGGTTCTAAATGGAGGTGGTAGCTGATATTCGACTCATTAACCGCCAGAAAGAGAGCCCTTAGCACCTCTTTGTAGGGGTTGTAATATTTCCCGAAGCCGGTCTGCTCGCGATGGAGAAAAGAAAATTCCCTGGTTTTGCTGGGGATCGAACTGTGTCCTCATGCCCATATCCATACACTTTAAGTGTCGCGTAATCTACTCGTACATGACGGTAACATCTGCTTCATAACCCGAAGGACCTGAAAGCGAATTCCTGTTCACCCACACTGAATGCTTTCACAGCAACATAAAACTGAGCTGGGTAGTTACTACAGCGTCTTTAAACAACTCATGTCATAGTGCAGATTCCTTATTTAACAGCTGATATTCTCTTAGCTCTAAAAGAATTTTTTCCCCTTTTATGTAGCTAATAGCTCTACAGCGTTTGCACGAGCCAGCCACTGGATCACAGCGCGAAAAAGCTGAACACCTTCCATGTCCCCACATCCTATTTCAGTGGGCTCCATTTCAATGTCATCTTCCCATGAACTAAGCAGTCTCTTCCTTTTTTAGTTTCTTATTAAATGTTCTTCCCAATGCTTGTTGTATTCTCCATCAATATAATTTTCCTTAATTTGATCAACATAACCATACTATTCAGACAAGACATCCCCATTGCGTATTAAATATACGAATATAAGGAAAGAACGATTATATATAACGTTATATATGTATATAATTATTTACACAACTATACATTGATGTAAGCCGAGATCTCGTCCCTACAAGTTTATTACATTGTATTATAGTTTTTCTTATTTATGGTTCTATGTTCAGCCTGATGATGGCTGGACATAGCCGAAACATGTAGCCGTTTGACATATAAGATAAATTTGTGTTTAGCCTGTGCTTCTGCATCGTTCTTTTCTCGTATTTGCCTAACCCTATTTGTTGAAACGGCTCATTTTGTAATTTTCACCACTCTCCTGTTACTTCTTCATACTTAATTCCAAATATTCCCGCCAGCAGCGTTTTCTCGAACGGCTTCAGTTTGTTTTCCGCTTAGATACGTGTCCAGTTGTCATATACACTTAGACAGGCTGCGTGATATTTCTGTATGAACCGAAGTTCGACATCTGAGGCGCTGTCATAGGAATGTCGAAGAAAGTGGCGTTATCAGTGCTTTGTGACGAGCTTTTCACATGCTGCCAATGCATTACGTATTTCAGCATGTCTCGTTAAACTTTAGCTTTCGTTTAATGCTTGTGTCACTGTAGTCACTACATGTCACACCGGCTTTAACATTCAAAACTCTGCATTTGAATACACCGTTATCTATGTTCAATATACTTCTGACAATAAAGAAGGAATACTTCTAAATATGCCTCATTTGGCTGGTCTTTGTACAGGAGGTGCAGTGTTTTATCTGTCAAGCAGGAACTTCATTTTCGTACATTATTGAAGAAGATTTCAGGATTGAAGAAGTTAAGGATGTATATTTACCTTTAACTGTGATATACATTGTCTGGCCTACCGTCGATTGCGTGGCACCAAGAGGCCAGGGTAGTGCAGCGGTAACGCCTAACACCTCCATTTGTGTGGGCTCTGTTAAAATTTCTGAAGGAGCATCGGTTACCCTGCTTGGCATTTTCTCTATTGTAAATGCCTAGTACCTTGAAATAAGCAACGACAACTACCGGCTAATCCTTACGCTAAATTTCACCGTTAATATCTCGACTGTAAGGCAGGACGGGCCGGTTGTGACAGAATTGTCGCTGGTTTCCTCAGACTTTAAAGGATGCTGTCGTGACATTTCCCGAATTAGAACATGGCATCTTTCACATAATTTCCAGATCATTATTCCCTAATCATTCCACCATTGAGTACTGTGCTTCGAATAGCATCTTTTAATAAATAATGCTTGAATAAATACACCAAATTGTCCATTCATGTTACGTGTTTTTTGTGCTTATGGTATGTATCTTGTGCAAACGGAACATTTAACTACCCCTTCTCAACATTCTGTCTTTTGTGCTGTCGGGAGCTCAGACAGTATCGCGTAGTGGTAGAGTCTTCGAAGTATGTCGCATTGGGAACCCTGAGAAGTGACCGTGGTCTGATTACCGCGGGATTTGCATGGAGGGACTGACTAAAACCTCTAACCTCAGGATAGCTGGCTTCCCGGTCAAGAATTGAATCAGCCACATCTAGACTAAAAGTCATCACTGCTGCCGCTACACTAACGTGCTCGGTGAGAGTATAATCCTGCCATTTACTTGAGTTACTGTGTTATAGTGGGTCGGGTAGCTCAGTCGGTATAGTAACTGACTACAGGCTGGACGGTTCGGGTTCGAATCCCGGTGAGGACGAGATTTTCCGCCCGTTCAGACGGACCCTGGGGCCCACCCTGGCTCCTGTAAAATGGGTACCGGGTCTTTCCCGGGGGTAAAGTGCGGCCGGGGCGTGCTGCTGACCACTCACCCCCTTCTAGTGCCGGAGTCATGGAAGAGTAGTGCTATACCTCTTCCCACCCTCTGGGCCACACCGGGCCTGTAACGGGATCACTTTAGATTACTGTGTTATAACGCAGCATTATTGAACTATATCATGATCAATGAAGCGGCTATCGATTTTTCGCTGTTAAGCATCAAGTGTCATTGTTTGGTTTTACCGAACTCTGTTGTGGTTATTTATAAATAGAATTCGTCGCTGACCCTTTGAACTGGCAGTTTCAGAGCAGACATGTGTGAGCTATCGGCAGCTCTGGACATTCCTTCCTACGCGTAGTGAGCTCGGTTCGGCTCGCAGACGCTGTCAGTCAGAACACAACAGTTTCTGAAGACTGAACAGTGCTAACAATGTGGTGGTAACGTAATACTTGTTAAGTGTAAAGTTCTCCACGTGCATGCCAGTAAGTCATATGACACAGTGGAAGTATATGTCGATTCTTTCTTAACCTTGGAACAAGATGAAGTTGAGTGGTCAGCTTTACGCTCCGCCTGCTTCAAACCCGTGGACGTAGCCAACGGTACCTACTTAATAGGAGGTTGGGTGGATTCCTGGACCGGTATAGACACTTTGGAGAAAACAGAAATTCCTTACCTTTACGGTAATTCGGAAAAAAAATCCTTGATCTTCGGTCCCAAATCCAGTCGCTATACTGACTGTGCTATCCAGACTCAAACCCCACGCACTTCTAAATTAATAATTACTTTTAATTTTTTTCAAGTATTCCGTGGATTAGGGTGCAGCCACACTGAGGGGGTCCCAAAAAATGCACATCTGTTTTTAAGTAGGCCTGGAACCTGCTTGACATGCAACGGACCTATTTTCTTGAAATATTGGCACTTTTTCTTCGAGTGTTGTCTTTCGTTTCTTGCACAGCGTGTGAATTGTTCATTTAAACTTTATCTTTCAGTGTCCCCCACAAATAATATTCTCACGGATTCGTATATTGAGTCTAGAATGTCACAGTCTGCATATTATCACCCTTTTGCCGAATACTCCTGCTGGGACAGCCACTGATCATTTTTCTGTGCGGACCGTGACATTGTCCTGCACAAAATATCCGTACATTTTTTCTGAGTCTGTAAGCTTGTCGGAGGATGATGTCAGAATTAACCGAACGCAGTGGTAGGAATTTATTCTTTTTTAATAGTAGAGTCTAATGATTTTTTGAGCACTCAAAGCACACCAGACTCCGAATTTAAGGTCTTGCAAATAAACTTGTTGAACTGAACGGGGTATTCTGAAAACCATTATCTGTTGTTCTTCTGTTTACATTCACCGTAAATGTAAACCACCACTCATGCGAGAAAAAAATTGAGTTCTGAATGAACAGATGTATTTTATACCTATTTTAGTAACAACCTGCAATACCGGCTTCTTTCTTCCCAGTCTACATGAAAGGGTTGTTGAACAGCTCCAATTTTATGTGGACATAATTTGGAAGTTTCCTCCCACCTCCCCCCCCCCCCCCCCCCCCCCCCCCGGGGGGGTGTCTTCCTCACCCCCAACACCACCCAACGACATAAATGCTTTTACTCCCAACACTATTTATCAACCACCACTCCC
>Ga0123354_10005156_pt1 | contig 18881 bp, 7 predicted proteins | sample TergutLab28metaG_2_FD_97872 | JGI IMG/M metagenome (GOLD analysis project Ga0123354, IMG submission 97872) | Labiotermes labralis P4 segment gut microbial communities from Petit-Saut dam, French Guiana - Lab288 P4 | ecosystem: Host-associated > Arthropoda: Insects > Digestive system > Gut ...
ACCATTTCCTTGTAACAAAGCTTCTTAGTAAAAAAAAAAAAAGCAAATAATATCACATACTGAGAATATATGAAAGTATAATCCCAAATACAGAATCGTAAAGCAGCCTTCTATCACAGTCTAAATAAAATTTTTCAGTCAACCAAGAACGGATAAAATTTATTCAAATTCTTGAAAATACCAGAAAACTGTTGCCGAATGAAAAGAGAATAGGAACAGATGAATTTCTTATTACGAAAGTGGGGAATGCCAGTAATTTCTACAAGCACGTTGTAATCAGAATTTAGGCATTTTCAAGAATTCTATACGTGTAGAATTCGCAGTGCTTTTTTTTCTGTCATATTTTTTCACTGCCGATATTTGCATTTATATGTATACTCACTCCCATATCCCTATGTCATACTTTAAATATTCACTCAAATTGGATAAGGGCACGATATTATTACTTGTTCGTGTACTTGCTGTATATAATTTCTGTGTAATAATTCTTTTTAAAAAATACGTGTCTAAACGATTTAGAATGTAAATTTACGTGTAAATTGCGGTTATTCTGAAATAAGTCACAATACAAGATAGGACACGATTTATATCACATGGCAGAGAAACAGACGTCAGGAAACTAACAAAACACTGGTCCAGGGCGCCATTGGAGGCATGTCTTTAGACTTTACTGTATTCATGTGTTGTACGGTAAAGTTTCACAACGCTTCAATAAATGTAATTATCCCACACACTAACAGCATGTCCAAGACATTGTGGGATACAGTTGACAAACTTAAAATAGTGGCAAAAATATTATGCAGAAAATACAGGCTTATATATAAAACGTTAACCCTTTAAAGACGAAGCGCAGACCACTTTATTTAAAGACCCAGTCCGTACCGCGCTGTAAACACTTTTCATGTCGGTTATAAAAACCGATCAGTTTATATTATATGGGGCAGAAGTCGCTGTTTGTTATCAGATAAATACAAAAAAATAAATACAGTGTGGGAAGAATGCATAATTCTTAAGTGTTAAACTCGTTGGTACGGGAAACCAGCAGGATTTAAATCGTGAAGTAAAGTAGTCGGGCAGCACATTCGCGTACATTTATAGAACCCAAAAGTTCGTTACCAATACAACAAATTCCTGCCCTGGATCATTTCCTGAAGCAGGTGATGTCATCTCACAAGTTAATCATTAATTTCCTGAAGATCCATCTTACCTTCCTATAATAAAACCAACTAGATACACTAATTTCTCAAATTTATTTTTGGAATAAAATTCAAATTGTTTCGGTCAGTTTCTCTGTCCATCATCAGGAGTTTTTCACTGTACACACAGCAATGGTGTATGTCATACGGGTTTGCTGACAGCTTGCGACCAGGATCAGGAAGGAACTGGTCTGGTTCTGCTGATGGTGGGGTAGAATTTTATTCCAACAATAAATTGAGAAATTAGTGCATCTAGTTGGTTTTATTATAATAATTTATCACGATGCACGGTCATCTCAAGGTCAAATCAATCTTAAGCTTAACCTCCCGCTTGCCTACACTAAGTCTCCAAAGTAATACATTTTGTCTTCTTTTTCTTCTTTACGTTTTACGAATAAAATTGAACTAGAAAATCCTGTCACGTTTTCAAAGGAATTTTACTCTATGATTAGAGAAACTGCGCATTGGTAGAATGTAAAGATTTCACAGAGAACGACACCATTAAGAAGTACAAAATCTGCTCCAGAATCGGAGCGACATTTTCATGAAGTCTGCAGACAAACGTTATAAAGTTATCATGAGGAACGCTCAAGTTGACTTTCCGCTCTGCAAATACAAATATTGTAAAATATTTCATTTAAATCGGCATTTAAACTCTATCTATGGCGGAAGGTAAACTACTCAAGCCAGTACGCTGTGAAAGTATAAAATACCTACAGATCAGCGAAATTTCTAAAAATCTCTTAATCAGTATCAATAAATATGCATTGACAATGTTTCAGTGAGCCATAAATGAATATTTTAATATTATTCTCCGCCGTATTCCAGCTAGTTACAACTCCGTGTGCGTGGTATAACTTCGTTACAAGTTTATTGCTTGCACTTCTTTCCCTTAGTGTTGTAATCTATAAACAATAGGTGTAGGTATCAGTCAATAACAGAACAATATATAAAAAGATGTGATGCTGAGATCTCACCATCGTGACATACCCATACCAGCCCTATAAGGCACTACCACCATACTTTCGGATGAAAACCTGATGATGGCCACAATAGGCCGAAACATGTAGTTACTATCATCCTTTATTAAACATATTTTAATATATTGTTGTGTTATTGACTGATACCTACACCTATTGTTTATATACACACAACAGAGATGGCTCATTTTAGAATTGTAATCTATAAACCTGCTTTTTTATGCGAAATTAAACAGCACTTCTTACGGCAGCAAAATTAAGTTTTTCCGGCAAACAAGTCGGGTAGCAAAAAAAAAATTGATAATTTATTTTGAGATTGGAGAAAAGAGATAAGTCGAATATTTCACTTTTATGCGGTCTTTTCCTTTTATAATTACAAATAAGAGAAGCAGATGTTAAAAATCCACTGTAATAGCTATAAATACCACAGGCTATTACATGTATTAATCAAGCTGATATGCCTTGTGAATCTACAATATATTCAGAGGAAAGTAAGAAAATCTGCAAGAGATGAAGTAGCAACTGTTCATGAAGAAGCCACGAATACGCGCGCACACACACACACACACACTCCGAATTTTTCAGTGTTTGATTCTAACTGTAACGTGAGCGATTTACTTGTTACTTTTGGTATGAACTTGGCGCTTTTTGCAAGTAATTAGCTTCCGTCTCAAATACATCGACGTCCCGAAGACACTATCATTGACGTGATATTCGGAGACAGGGTTTTTGCAAAGTAAATAAGAAACTTTATCTGAAGTTTATATGGAAAAAGGTACTCACTTGGTTTGTCGAGTTCGGTAAGGAGTTCTTCGGTAGTCGCCTGAGCAGTCGTTGCAACGCCTTGCAGAAGGTACGCCGTCACCAATAAAGTAACTAGAGTGACAATAGTCGCCATTTCGATGTTGATGATACCTAAACCTTCGAGGAATGCGTCAACTGAAGATCCCCATCACAATGTTGGTAATCCATGTCACACACTCCATACAACCAGATAATTTTATCCACTTACTCAATTATCTGACGTACAATATAAATGACACACGAAGAAAACTGTAACTATATACCGATTAGGACATTTGGGGAAAAAACTGGCAAATACCGTGGAAGATTTTGTTCAAAATTGAAAAATGGTTGAGCACTACATACACTGGGAATTTGGTGGTTAACTTGTTAAAAATTTTACACTTAAATATGAAATAAAATTTCACAAATGGCGTAACATGAATATTTGAGTATTTGTAACACTTGCGATAAAATTTGTAATAACACTCGTTACTAGTACACTTGAAGTTGCTTCGCTTCTAGATGAATTGATGGTCAGATGGGGGCGTTTTCTTTTTCTTAAGATTTGAGTATTACTTTACAGACAGGAAAGCATTCTGTAGTTACGATAATGATGGTACAATTACACTTGCAACAGAGGGAATCTTCTTCTGCGTCTATCAAACTTACTTCTTATCCAGTTCAAATAATGTCAGCGTGGAATTACACATTAAAGCATCGAAGGTAAAAATGTCGAAGTATTTTAGGCCAGATGCTTTTCACTCCACGGAAACACAGCAAAATGTGTCTTCATATAACACCAGATACACCGCTATAAATGGCGTTTATATAAATTTCTTGTCTCTTATTTATTATGGTGAATGTGTTCTAAGTTCCGATAAAATTTTACTTTAATACGGACACAGAAACACTCCCTTAAATATCAAATTTGGCAAAAGTAGGGAACATTAAAAAAACCACAAATAGTGTCTATACAACTAAATATCCAGCACAACAGATTTCAATAAATTTTTTTATATTAAAAATGACGGACGTAAATAATTCACTTATTTTCAACAACGAATTTTAAACAAGTGGTAGACGGATATTTTGCTGATTAATTATTTATTTGGAAGTATATGAAAGTGTTAAGATATGAGTTTCTAAATCTCCTGTAACTCAACTACTTCTGATATATATATTTCAGAAAAATATAACCCTATTCAAATAAAATATCGACGAAGAGTCTACAACTGTCTCAAGTTACTTTCGATTTTTAAAATCTGCACCGGATATCCATCGCTCTTGCCCAGTTAGACTCTCTCTGCTTACTATATTAATCCAGCCTTCACAACCGCATTTCACCGAACCAGTTCGTAGCAAAGGACGCTTCACACCAACACGTAACTGCCTGAACCTACGATGTAGCAAACTCAGTTGAAATCTCATCTGATTTACTCGATTTACAGATTCACACTTTCCACTTTTGATGTCATACGTAGGCAACATGATCCACGAAGGGCGGCAGTCAAGACAAATTTGACTACTTTGTACTAGCGTTTGATTCAACACTAAAGTCTCTTCACCCCATAATTAAAACAGACTTCACTGTTGTGTGGACAAACAGGAATCCTTTCTATCAACAATATCAGCATCCGTAGAAAAATGAAACACAACAATGCCCACAAACTTTTGTATCTTGTTTGCATTTACCAACCAGTATGTTCGACAAGGTCTTACCACTCTTTAAAAGTTTTGAATATGTTCACTGTTATAACATTTCACTACGGATTATTTTCTTGTCCGTACTTTTTGTACCTATTTGGACTCACAACGTTTTGTTCCCTAGCACTCACCGGAATCGGACTGTCACTATTCAAACCGCACATATTTCACTGGAAGCAGTTGTAACCTTGGGCTACACTTGTTTAACAGAGAGAGACGAAGCCACTACGAGCACGATGCGACCGGTCCGCCTGCCCGCCGACTACTGATGAGTGAGCGCGTACTTGCTGGTTGGTCGGGCTGTTCTACTCCTGCGCCTGTCTGTGTCTTGAGCCATTCAACTCACCTTACCCTTTTTAACATTACTTTAACTCACACTGCTTCTTATACCACCAAACGATTAAAAAAAATCGATGTTGTCTGTACTGTCTGTGGGTTCATACGAGCTAAGACACGCGATACTTTAGACCACCTGACACATGGAATTGCAAGTTCGGAAGAAAAAAAATACCCTCCGGGAAATATAGCTTTTTTACACATTTTACTGGGTAGGTGGTCTTGCAATGACGTAATCTTTCAAACGAGTAGTCCTTCAGGAATATTTTTTTGGATAAAAATAGGTATAAATCTCTATACACTTTAATTAGGAGGGCAGAAGAATGTGCTGAGTAATGTCAATTAGTTAATTCCAACCCAAGGCAGTATATAATGTATTCAAGGCAATCGATTTAAATTAAATCAGTCTACTTGCATGAGTAAAAAAAGAAATGACCGGGTATCATTCGAAAATCAGCGATTCAATTCTTGGCGATGTCTGCTATAAATTTTTTTTTTGTCCTCCCATCCACAAGAAATTTAAATTAAGTTATTCCTTCAATTAAATGAAGAGATAAAATGTTCAAATAAGGTAAATAGTGCAGGGTTCTTGATTTACTGTTATCGAAGACTGACAGCGAGGGGTTTTCTATCGACGCCATCTTACCCGTCGTTTAGAATTCGAGAATATTCAAACAAAATTTTTCTGTGCGTTAAGAAAATTAAGAATTGGGTGAGGTTTCACCCTTTTTATAGGCCACGAAGATCCTTGGGGTGAGTAGAGATATAGCTCTACTCTTTCTAAGACCTCGGCACTCTAAATGGGGGTGGGGGTCAGCCTCACGCTCCGACCACCTCTACCCACGGGAAAGAACCGATACCCATTGTACAGGAGGCTGGGTGGGCCCCTGGGGCGGCCTTGACGGGCGGAAAATCTCTTCCCCACTGGGATTCGATCCCGGAACGTCCAGCCCGTAGTCAGTCGCTATACCGACGGAGCTACCGGGCCCGCAAATAATGTATTATAGTCGTGATATACGGAGAGTGCATTAACTGCGTCCGAAGACTTGATATCTGTTATTATATACTGTATTTGTGTCATAGAACAGTCTTTGTGGCGAAGAAGCTGTAGAACGGAATTTAGTCAAAGAATGGATTTCCGGCAACCTTGCCCCATATTCCGAGTTTTAAGTTAAGGCCGGCTAAAACAAAGCCACAGAAATGTTACGGAAAGAAATTAGGAACTCTACAGCATTTGGTGTAACTTAGAGTTACAAAATCCCTATATGTCGCAGAACATAATTCAGTAAATTAATAATTATTGCTGTTGTGTTCTCACAGAAGTACGTTGCTGCTGAATGTAGCCTCTCTTTCCTTCCATTCGTCCTCTTGATCTACTTTCAGAAGAATTCTTTTTGTATGTGTAACCCAGCATTAATTTTACTTTGAAAAGTAAGAAATTATGTTTATAAATTCCATGTCCGTCTTATATCGTCCACTTAGTCGAAGACGAAATGTCTGTATGAAGCTAGTTCTTGTCACGCCAAATCAAGTCGGTTTTCGTAAATCAGAATTTATTGTGTCATGTGGGATAAGATAAATTCGTCACTTGAAAAATAGACACTCAGAGAACATTTAAAAATAATTAGCAGGAATAATAACAGACAGGAAGGAAACTTCAAATCAGACATTTCGCGATAGATATTGTATTATAAATGTATTCGGGTAAGAACTGTAATGGATGTGGAAAAATTACTTATCTTTCCCGAGAAAATTCCGCCAAGAATGAAGACGTCAGACACCATACTGAAACCCCAAGCATGAATGAAATTAATGGAGCTAATAACTTGACAGTGTTGTGGATATCATATATATGGCTTTGGATAATAAAACCTGGCTGTCATTTATTAACATAGTCGGGACTTTTCCTGTTCCAAAAAGGGGTTTTCCTGAAGCCTTCGTTCTTATGCGTCGTCAGGCACTGATTTTTAATACTTGTTTACTGAGCTACGGACAGCTAATCGCATTCATCTTCAAGAGCCAACATTTCCTAGCAGCCAAACATTTATTTGGTACGCCGAACCATTGAGGGGGAGACCGATAGGCTGTCGAGAGACTTTGGTAGACAACTACTTACCGAAGGTGCGTAACAACTCCGAAGAAGCTAGGCATTAGCTACATTATAGCGGGGTTGCAAAATGGATCTAATAGATGCCTTGGTTTCATAGAAACTTAGTCCCAAACTCCTTTTAAGATATAAAGAATTTGAAATAACTTCCAACAAAGTAGGTTTGGCAGAATTTAGGGTAGTGTCATGGAATGTGTTTGTAAGAGCTGAGAAGAACGAAACGGTAATTATTTCAACCTTTTCAGATCCACTAAGCACATATTAAAAAAAGGACCCTCCTTTGTATAATTAAGGAAGAGTTATATCAAATTCATTGATATGTCCAGTTGCTTACTGTCCTTCTAGAGACTCTTACCTGAGGCTGAGCAAGATGGAAATTGATTTCTTTATAATTTGTATAATAATTCGTTACTTCTTATGGTTTATTCCTTCTGCTTTGTAATTTATTTTGTTAACAAAATTGAAGGAAGAAACGATAAAGACCTAAAAACAATAAAACAAAAAAATATATATAAAATACGTCATGATATCCTGTAAAATAACAACCGACCATATCTTACTTTCACATCGATGGTTTATATCAAATATTAGCCTTAGAACCCTCAAACTCTCATAGATTGATCTTTCAAGTCTCTTGGGCATCAGGCTGTGTCGAGGGGTAAATATTTCCTGACAATTCGAACAATTATAGTGCTTTCCAACGACAGGAATATTTTAGCTAAGCACACAGTTTAACATTTCAGAAGACTTAAGACCGCTATGAAACCCCAAATGTTAAAATCATGCGTTATTTAATTGTTACCATAAGAATATGTCTATTAATTTACTAAGGCACTAAGATAGGTTACGTGATTCTGATTGTGGAATGTTGATAAATGTGGAATAATTTCCTCAGACAGTTCAAGATCACTTACGTGCGCTAACGTGTCGTGACTTCTTCTAAAGTACTAATTCAACATTTACGTGCAAGGAGTGTTAAAATTCAGAAAACTTCCGCCGGCGTAAAAGCGTCCATTTTCGACGCTGTATCCTCCGTAAAAGAAAGTAAATTTGTTATTATCCATTCAAAACTAATTTTCGACGCTCTCAAAATATATGATTCGTAATTAGTTTGAGGAATTAAAATACCAGTATCTTAAGCTGAAGCTGTTTTTTTTCCAAAATATTGATCGTATTGGTTAAGTTTTGCACGTCGCAGCAGGTTTATATCAAATATTAACCTTGCAAGTAGCTTTAGACAACGAGTTATAACTGTGTTACTTAGTCATATAAAAAAATATTTTAAAAAAATATCTAATTTATGATTCGCTTGTAATTATATCTTTTGGATCGGGGTGTAGTAACGGAATGTAGTTATTCTTCTACATTTTTAATGACGCCCGGTATTTGGGAATAATTCAAGCACTTAGCACTGATATATTCTATGGTATCAGTTTCATCTAGCAAGTGTTGCGAAAGTACCCAGCAGTTGCTGCCTGAATCCTGCTGCTGTAATCCCTATTAACATATAATCCCATAATATTCTAACTTCGTCACGTCTTCACAAGTGCATCTACAATAATCTAAAGGTTAAACTATAAAGGCAAACAATAAACTTGGGATGTTTGTGCGAAGTTCAGAGTTATATTTTTAACTACGTCTTCTTCCGCGATTTGCTTAAAATTCCAGTACAACTAGAACACGAAAAGTAAAAAATAAAAATTGATTATAAAGAGGATATTCATTTGCACTTACTTCAGAATGACCAATTAAATTACAAAATCGGCAGTGTAAAATATCATTCAAAATTGTTAGTCAATGGGAAAGTGACGAAACTTTTAGGAGGTTTCTTGTCTTGAAGAATGTTATCTTCTGGCTTCTGAAGAGGCTTAGTCCTGAGCAAATATGCCGACTTTTCGAAGGGACATGCTAATTCCATCACCAGGACAGATGATACAAATATTTTCAAGCCTGGTCACCGTAAATTTCAAACAGTCGGTCAAAACTACCGAGTGTGGAAGTCATTTCTAGGCCTCACGGACGTCTTCATCATCACGTGGAGCCCTTTATGCTAAGAGGACAGCTCTGTTATCGAAGTCTTAGTCTTCTTCAGGCATGAACTTTTACGGTTTTAAAGGAAAACTGAATAAAGTCTACGAATAAAAGATTTTGGATATAGAGGCTGACCGGACGGAACAAAGGGACGTAGTGAGAGGTAAGAGTGCAGAGAAAAAATTGAGACACTTAGAACAGCCGCTTACTTGGAAATGGTCTTTTTAAGAGTCCCAATTTCTTTTACAGTTCCCCTGCCTCCACAACAACTCCCACCGGTCTGGCGTGAGGAATGCCCAGTACTAAACTGTACATATATCCTAACTGCCTCTTTGCCCAAGCTTCATTCATCTGTACCGATGATTAAGGTACGTTTCTCCAAGGTAACAAGACACTGTGTACCGGAAGACAGTAATATTCGTAGTCATTCCCGTGAAAAATTGAAATTTCACTCAGTTCAATATCGTGTTGCCAAACCCTGTCACTGAACCATATCCAATGACCATGATTCTACCCCAAGTAACCACTTAAACTGAAAAAAAAAACAGTATTAAAACTAAGTAAACGTTTATGGTTAAAATTCTTTGAAAATGTCAAAGTAAGTTTAAATCTGTAAGGCGCGAACAGCGTCATTTGTTGGCGAACAGAAAGTTTGATGTTTCTCGTGAGTTAATCAAACGTCAGTAGCGATTTTTTTTTATATGTTTGTTGACCGTGCATCCTAATAAAATAATAGTCTTTTTTAACCAACTTGATGCACAAATTCTTTATTTTAATACATTTGTTATACGCCTCTACATGTTTCGAGCAATATTATGCTCATCTTCAGGAGGACAAATTGTATTAGTACAGCATCTGGTATCGTCACTCTCTTTGGGTGACTGTTCAGTACACAGGTTGCCTGTGATCTGAACAGTCACCCAAACAGAGTGACGATACCAGATGGTGTACTGATACAATTGTCCTCCTGAAGATGAGAATAATAGTGCTCGAAACATATAGAAAAGTAAAATAAATGTATTAAAATAAAGAATTTGTCCATAAATTTGGTGTAAAAAGACTATCGTCAAAAGCGATGTAAAACGAAATAATGAATCTGTAAACAAACACGAGAGGCAAAGTACATATGACGTAACATTGAGGTGCTTTTGTGCAACAATTCTTGCGGTTGAAAAGCTATAAGTATTACATATTCTGAATATGTCTTTGTTGCCTTAGGTTTCTAGCATGCAATCCGTGTGGGGCACATTGTCATCTGTGGTCTGCCCCAATCTAACACATTTTTTTCACATTATCTCACAAACGGCAGCATTTTCTAAAAGGAGTTATTGAACACAAAATATGTGTTTTGATTTCCTGTACAAAGTTTAGGTAACATTTCTCATTTTAAAAAAACTGAGCGAGATATGATTAAAAATGTCTAGAGGTTTCCATCTACAGTACTCGTTATTCATGCCCGATTTAATGTAACTTGAATTTTCTTAACACTTTTTCGAAAAAAATACTCAAATACCAAATATCATTAAAATCCGTCTTGTGGGAGCCGAGTTGTTCGATGCGGACTAATGGACTGTCGGATGTGAAGAATCTAATAGTCGCTTTTCGTAATTTTGCGAATAGGCCCTAAAACATACAAAACTAAAAGTATTTTGAATTGAAGGAGTCATAATAATACTCTCATGACAAGCTTTGTCATCCCAGAATAAATTTGAGTAAAAGCAGTCCCATTACAGGCCTGGACAGACCCAGAGGGTTCCAGGAAGTTAAGACTCCCAGATTTCGTGACAACGGCACAGGATGGTGGTAGGTTGTCAGCCTTACGAACCGGCCGCCTTTATCCCCAGGAAATACTCCTGGTACTCATTTCTGTTAGAGGCTGAGTGGACCACAGGGCCATAGTACGATCGGAAGGATTTTATGTCAATGAAAAATCCACTGACACCAGCTAGGATCGAACCAGCGATCTTCCGATTTGTAGCACAGCACCTTAACCACTGTGCTATCGCGGTCCCCAATAAATCTGAGTAGACACTTTTAATTTCTTTGTTCTTAGACTATTTTTATTGTAGTTTAACAAACAAAACGCAAAGAAGTTGTTCGACTGTTCGTGTAGTACACAAAATTCTTTGTTATTGAACCAACACAACGGGGATGACGCACCTCAAGATTAAAAGCAAAGAAGTGCATTGTTCTATCTTGTGCCAAAAACTTCTTAATACCTAGGTATCCATCTAGACCGAAGACTCACCTGACATAAACACATAACCACTAAACGAAAGCAACTGGACCTCATACTGCGGAACCTCTACTGGATAATCGGTCGCAAATCTCAGTTATCACTTGAAAACAAACTCCTAGTCTACAAAGTAATCCTAAAACCAGTCTGGACCTACTGAATCCAACTATGGGGAACTGCATCGAACTCAAATCTAGAGATACTAGAGTGATTCCAGTCAAAAGTGCTACGCATAATAACAGATGCTCCACGGTATGTCCCTAATACTGTAATCAAAAGTGATCTACAAATACCAACGGTCAATCAAGAAGCACGAAAATTCAGTCCAAAATACCGAAAACGACTCGACACTCACCCCAACAACCTAGCAAATACATTATTTAAAGAGCAATTCGGAACTCGCTGACTTAAGGGACTGTATCCTACTGACCTCGTCACTAATGGTTAACTAACTCAGCAACATTCACCAGAGACAACATCAATCCTTGCGATTGAGAATAGAAGGGGGAACTTCACTGGAAGTATCTCCTACATGTCTCTAACACTATCGACACAACGGTTACTAAATGTCTCCGGACAGATTGTAACTAACAACGAATTCAAATTAAAAAAAAACTTCTTGAAAGTCGAGGGAATTGCGTACAAAATCAACTAGAAGTTATTTTGTCCATAAAGCAAGAAATTTCGGCAAGAAATGTACAAAGAAATCGGATTGAAAGAAAGGCTTTATGTCGGTTCATTTAAAATATTGCCCCTAAACACGACACAGTGTGAAGAAATCTTAAAAACCTATCCAAGCTAAATGGCCCACAAATTCAATCACCATGAATTCTTCTCAAGTGTGTTATTTCAGATTAAATACGATGCTTTTTGGATTTTTGTCGATAGTCCCTATACGCTCTCCCGTCCCGTTTGAAGATTCTATTGGCTACAAATAAAAGATTTCTCTTCCAGTATTTATAGCAGCCTTGCAGCAAATGTCAGTCTCTCAGATGGCTAGATTTATAGGAGGTCGCGTTAAAGATGTATCCAAATACAGTACTTTGAATTTAAATAAGAAATAAACTAATTTTGTTTGTATGCAAAGACATATTATTCACATTTGACGTTCGTTCGTGATAAATTCTTATAATAAAACCAACTAAATGCATTAATTTCTCAGAATTATTTTTGGAATAAAATTATACATATTTCGGACAGTTTCTTTGTCCATCATCAGGAGTTTTTCACTGTACAAACAGCAATGGTATATGTCATACTGAAATTTCACAAATGGCTAAAATTACTAGTGTATATCTACAACACGTTTCAAAATTTTAACTACAACGTGCACGTATATGTACTAGTAAATTTACCCATTTGTGAAATTTCGGAATGACATATACCTCTGCTCTGTGTACAGTGCTAGACTCCTGATGTGTCCGAAACATGTGGAGTTTTATTACAAAAATAAATTTGAGAAATTAATGCATCTAGTTGGTTTTATTATAAGAATAGATTATTCAATATAATTTCAGTCTATAAAGTTTAAAAATATTTAACCCTTTAAACGCCAAGTTAAATCCCATCTACCAATTGCTGGCATTATTAGGAGCTCACCATATTCTCCACGTTAGCAGGATAAGGGTTAAAGATAAATTTAAAACCTGAAGTAATTTTAGTTTTATATATATATATAAAGAAATGGAACAAGAAAAATAAACATTCACTCATTTATCTATTCTGCTTTTATTAAATTAATACAAATAAAACAAATTTCCTGCTTGGAAGATGACCATAAATAATTAGTCCACAATTAGTTTCGATAGATTTTTCAGGAACCAAGAAATTAAACACGAAAGAGAAATAATTTTTTGTAGTGGTTTTAAAGTAGATTTATCTGCTGCTTCTCTCCGATTAGATGAGTTAAGCCCAAGGCAAATTTAAATAACTAAACTTAAAATTAAACTAATCTAATATTTTGGGAAAAAATAAAATTTTTCTCGTAGCCATTACTTTCAAGCCAGTGCCTTCTCCTTTTATTCGGAAAGATTGTAATATTTGAAATTAAATCTACTTTAATTCAAAAATAATTGTAAGAAAATGTCTGAATCGAAATACCATGACCTAAAAAGATTTCAGATAAAATTTATAACGGATGTGAGCTTCAGGGAAATTAAGTTGGTCTATAGTAACCAGGAAATATGTATGAATTTGTAAGGCAGAAGAAAGGTTAGATAATAAAGGAATTTATAAATCTTATGTTTATTGGACCGTGCATCATTGTGATAGTTGAAGAATAAAAGACCAACTTGATGTCACTTGTTATTAAGTTTTATTTCACTTCTTCTATGCTCAATATGTTTCGGACATTAATACATCCATCTTCTGGAGCTTGCGACTTTTCTATATTATCACCACATTGGTCGTGTGTTCTTGGTTCGACACACGACCAATGTGGTAATACAATAGAAAACCCGCAAGCTCCTGATGATGGATGTATTAATGTCCGAAACATGTTTTACATAGAAGAAGTGAAATTAAAGTTCATAACTAGTGACATCAAGTTGGTCTCTTATTCTTCAACAAGGGAATTTGTATTTTATATTTATGCTAATAACTTCCCATCTTCTGAAATTATTAACATTTCTGTGTAGAACTTGACTACCAGGCTTGAATTACCGATAGGTGGATAAATATTTTGCTTATTTCTCTCCTCTCATATAGATTTTGTCCTTCAGTTTCTGTACATTTCACTTATTGTGTTATTTAGTTACCCATAATTCAACCTTGTCCGTTACTCCCATCTGGAAATTTATTATATATTAAAAAACATTATATGTAAGATTTACCTCTCGACGTTTAAGAAGAGTGACACGTTTGTGTTAGGTAATCTGGCACTGGAGAGAAAAGACGGGATCAAACACACAAAGGAAGAATTCTGATAATCTGCGAACATAACGAAGAAAAACTGCTTCATCCTCAAGACAGTATGTGTCAAAACACAGAAGGCTTTTAGAAGAAAATATATATCATGTTTATAATAGAAATTATACGGTATTTACAAATAACGGTTACACCGTTTCTGTCCTTTTCTGTAGAAAATTAAATACCGAAAGCTGTGTTCCATTTACAATTTTACCCTCAATCCAAAGGAAGTTTAATAGGCATGATTTCAGGCACTCCATAAAACTGAAAAATGTTAAAGTCTTTTTGAGTTTAATCTCTCCAGGTAACGTGTCATGCAGGCACAGGGGATAACAGAGATAAGCCTATTGTTCTACTTATTGTTAGCCTCGGCGCTAGACGTGGTGGGTTGTCACCATCACGTCCCGGCCACTTTACGTCCAGGATAAATTACCTCCACTCAATTTAGAGTAGGCTGGGTGGGCACGGGGAGGGGAGGTTTGGATCCGTGTGTAGAAAAGTATTGGGGTTCGAACATCGAATCCTCCAGCCTGTGAAGAGTCACTACACCTACTTCGCTATTTCATCACATTTAAATTTGTTCAATATTGTTTATATTCATAAGCTTTCCAAATATTTTCACACAAAGTGACAGACGGACATACTGTATAATCCAAACTACAAACAGAGTAGACTACTCAATGGAACCTTGTGAGGCTATAAAGAAACAAATAAACGCCCAACATTCATACGTTATGACAAATAGGTACAACTCAGAACTTATAAACGTTGGATAAGTAGTTCATGGTATAAAAAAAATGTGTAATATACATAAAGTTATTTCTCATACTTCTAAAATTTGTTTGAAGTACTTTAATGTTCTTTATACTTTATACTTTATACTTTATACATTCAAATACACAGATTTATTTTCGTCTCAACCAAGGGCGTGTTTCATGTAGGGAATATTCAGTGATGATGCACCTTAACAGACTTGAATTTTGTCGGCGGATTCATGTGGTAAAGCACAAAGTACAAACGCACACCTGGGGCAACCGTAAAGGAAATTGTCTTACTGACTGTAGAGTAAATAATGCCAGTAACTGCTCGTTGCTCTAATTAATCCCACAACCAGAACCTTCTCCTAATAGAATTAGAAAATACTTGTAATCCTTTATATGTGACAGGGCATAATATGCTATTTTAATTGACCAATGCCCGTGCATTAAAAAATAAGACATGTCATATAAAACAACAAATGCACATAACTATATGAAAGCATATTATTCACACCGTATACCTCCTGCATGTTCTGTTATTTAGGAGGTATATTTTGCGTATAATTTACTTTCATATATCTATATTCATTTGTTGGTCTTGATATTATATTTAATAGGCTAAGTCTACAAATTAGACTTGAAAGGAGTCAGCCTAATTGACAAATGTCCAAGTTAAAACTTTTTCCTGGTGTCGAGACCCAACTTATCTGTGCTAGGTATCACATTCATAGAGAGGGAGTTGCATTTTGCGAAATGGTGCTATATTTCTTCAACATACATTAATGAACTTCATTGAAAATCACAAATATAAATATTTTCAAATCTTACATAAATACATGGTACAATATTTATTAAGTTTATTTTTGTGGCAATAACTTCATATATGCAAATGTAGAATAAGTACTTATAACTTTAGGACTACTCGGAGTTCAGTTACAAAACACACAAACCCAAAGTCGTAAATTAAAATAACTCCATTTGGAGAGAGTTTAGACAGAACTCAATTTAGTAGGAATTCAGTAGGAACCTAAAAGTAAAATATTTAATTGATATTTTAAAGCGTATGTTCACTAATCCTATTTAAGTTCCTGTTTGTGTAATTATTTAGGTTCGAAACATCGCAAGAACTTTGACAGTCTGTCTGTCAAAAAAGTATGATCGCATGGACTTTCAAAAATGTTACCTTAAGAATGTTAATCGAAATAAGCTCAATCGATTATTAATTTATCAATGACCTACTGAGCTTATAAATTAACATAAAAAACTGTACTGCACGTTACCATGCCCCTGAATTTGAACTCGCATGAATCATATTTCAAACATTACCAAAATTTGCAAGCAGCCTCTCTTTCCTTGAAACAGACAACGTTCAGAACTCACATGTACGTCACAAGCGAAGTACGTTATTGTTGTCCCTCGGAAGGCAGTTCCTTTCAAGCTATCAGAGTGTAACATCCCTCAGTGACGTCGACTGCAAGCCAACAGGGGTTATTCAAATAAAAGGTTCCTTTTCACAAATATTGATCAATACCACTACATTGACGAACTCTTTCAACGCAAGTCCAGGATATCTAAAGACACATTTGTTAAGAAGTGATGTGTTTCTCTTTCATTTAAGTATCTGGAGACACACCAAACCACGTCATTGAACATAGCTGTGGTAAACGTTTAGGCTTCAAAAACCAGTATTGTGAGAGATATGTGTTATTTCAGGTATTGAACTTGTAAAGAGTAGCGAATAATAATTTTGCCAACTGCTTTCATATTGTATGCAGTAATTATTAAAACACACAGAGGAGTTAACGTATACAGAATCATCAGGGTTGTTGTGTAATGGAAACCAAATGTTTTTTTTTTCAGTGCGTCAGATGCTGAATATTTTATTATTTATATGCACTTTGAATTTTAATGTTTTTGAGGGAATACAAAATAGATTATATTCGAAATATTTATGAAGGAAACTATAAGTTTTTTTCCCTGTGGCGCTGCGGCCCAACGCGGGCCATGGCCTCCTCATTCACGAGGTTACTTGATCACACACAACGACGCATCACAGTCGGTAGGGTTCCTCTGGACGAGTGATCAGCTCGTCTCAGAGACCTCTACAAGACAGCACACAACAGTCACAATAGACAGACATCCATGCCCGCGATGGGATTTGAACCCACAATCTCAGCAGGCCAGCGGCCGTAGACCCACGCCTAAGACCACGCGGCTACTGGGATCGGCAAGGGAACTATAATCATTCTATTCAATTGTGTGCCATAAGCACGATAGCGACGTCATATTTAGGTACACAATAACACCGTCACAGAATTCAGGACAGTCAGGGACCTGCTGATCTGTGTAAATTGATTGGATTTTATCTTCTTTCTCATATACAGTCTAAGTCTTAATCCGTCGTGTGAAAAAAAATATATAAGTATATTACAAGTGAACATAAAGTTACATTATTCTGTGTAACACTTACTATTTACAATCAAAAAGCTTTCTGCTGCAGGAACAGTCCCTTTTCTGATGCGCAATCCTGTGGGAAGAAAACCTTTGTTTGGATTTATGTCCGGAAATTTAATCCACAATATCTGTTATCGAATTCCCTGAGATGCTCTGAGATTAAAGTGGAATCATTATGGCATTTTCCTTACAACTGATGAAAATCACGGAAATGGTTTTGTTTGAAAATAATCGTTGTGTTTTCGTGTCCGCGGTGTTAGGGATGAGATGCAGTCACCTTTCTTCAGGACTATGGTTGACGTCGGGTATCAGACATAGGTGTATGTGGCTACCAAGCCACCGAAACGGACATATCGTAATTAACTATTGCCCTTCGGTCAAGAATCTCGCTCCGTCAACGATTTGTCTAGGGGGGGGGGGCAAAAACAGTTTACCTTCGTTACAACTTGCTCTGACTTACGGCGCATCTCTTTTAGGAGGCAGATCTCGACACCGTGCTCACTGAGGAGACAACATCTTTTGTCGTCCTAGGGCGCACTGTCACATTGTTTGTCAGGAGGGGAGAGGCCAAATCGTGATGAACAAGTCCATTCTAGAGGCCTTTTGAAGGTGGTTTCTAAAATAAACGACATGTTCCTCGAGAAAGTAGGGTGAAAGTTAACGGTTCAACCCTCTTAGCAAATCCGTTATTGGCGTTTCATTCTGGCTTGTGCAAGCGACTGCCTGTTACGCGATTTTCCTAAACGTGACAGAAGAAATGGTGTAGGAGTACACTAACCGATGCCTTGATAATAAGGCTGCTTGGCCAAAGTAGTTTTTACTCGGCCCAAATTTATTTCTTTCATGATAAAAGGCGATAGTTTTATCCTGTTATATTCCTGGTCCAGTCGATGGCCGCAGTTTACCTTCTCCGATCACGAAAGCCCATCCGCAATCGGCGTCTACCATCTATGTTTCTCAACACCACAAACGTTTTGGATTTAGAATATATATGCACGTTTTCTGCATGTCTGTCTTTTTGAGTGTAGGTACAGACTATGCGACTGGCCGATAATCCGTACAAGAATTCCTACGGCAGGTATATATCTAAGCTTTAGAAAACAGAATAACGGAGAGTCTTGAGCTACTACGTTGTTATCGGGTGTTAATAGAGAGCAGTTATTTCATTTACATTCATCAAAGAAATTACCTATATAAGGTCACGTCCGAAATGTACATAAGCTATTGAGTCATGTTATATATCTGAAAATATTCTTAAGAAATACAAAGAAGAATACCACGAAAAGGTGTGTAGTCAAACACAACTTAATCACTGAGGTGTATTTAATGACTGTGATGGAAACAACTACATGTTTCGGCCTGTATTGGCCATCATCAGGTTCTAGG
>Ga0123354_10005157_pt1 | contig 18880 bp, 13 predicted proteins | sample TergutLab28metaG_2_FD_97872 | JGI IMG/M metagenome (GOLD analysis project Ga0123354, IMG submission 97872) | Labiotermes labralis P4 segment gut microbial communities from Petit-Saut dam, French Guiana - Lab288 P4 | ecosystem: Host-associated > Arthropoda: Insects > Digestive system > Gut ...
AAATACAATAAAGCTAAAAAGGTAAGGACAGCCAGGAATTTTGGGGTGTTTTGCTCACATTTTTACTTTTTTTTTTAAAGTTGAAAAAACAAAAAAAAAAAAAAAAAAAACCTCAATTCCTGACTTTCAAGTAATAAATATTTTTGTAGTGTTGCGTGTCCGCTGTGTATATTTTATTTGTCATTAAAGCAACCAACTGCATACACTCAGGTTAGGATGCCCGGAACATGCTGGAAAATACACAAAATAGGTGGAGTATCACAACCTCATTGTACACAAGTTGGTTTGTACCCTACAGTTTCCTTTATTCCAATAAAATTAATCCCCAGAACGCAAAACTTGTCATTAAACTGAAAACTAAAAAACATAACCTCCGCTGATCACAAGCTTTCCTTTTGTCTTGACCCCTCAAAGCATTAGGACGACTGTTTTAATGTTTGAGTTGTGCTACACATATTCAGTGCCATGAATGAAAAGAATAAATGGTTCACGCATAATGGACTACAGAGCAAAATAGTTGGTTCAATTTATGACTATATACGATGTCAATCCTCCAAATCTTGAAAACCTCATGACAACGTCCATGCAACATACAGCTCCGACCTACGTGGTTTCTAATATAGTGTGAGGAGGCTGCCACAACTTATCCGGTATTCCTGTGGCAGTGGACATTGTATAGTCACTAAATCTGACTTCAACCTCTCTGTTGGTCGGCAATTTCGCAATGTTCGGTGTCTACACAACAAATCTCCCACCACCGTCCGCCCGACACCACAGATTTACTAATCACAACTGTGAAACAATCCGTAGTATAATACCACGGATAAAAAGCGAAAAACCCTAGTCACGGACTGCGATGTTCGCTGATCGCGTAGTATCGCCAGATACCAGTCCGTGGTATAATGGCTATTCCGTGTGGCGGGTTGTGTGTTGTGGCTCTTTATTATAAACCTGTAATAGTCAGGGAATCATTCGCAGCGTTAAGTTATGTATTATAAATGTGCAGCTTTAGAGCTTTGAATAGTAGGCTGAATGATTTTATGAGTGTCTATTACAGTGCCGAATGTATTAATTTTCTCTCTAGTCAAAGTTGCCATGCTTGGCCAGTTCAAGAAGGATTATGTGGCTTTAAATTTGCCTAGCGCAGGGGCGGACGCAAATGGTAATCGAGGATGGCCAAAGAGAAGTCTGTGGCGGGTACGTAACGTTATATTAAAATGTTACCTAATTAAAGGTTGTATGTTTTTCCTAAGATTTATTACCATCATATCTGGACCAGCAGGTGGGTGTTCCTAGTGTTTCACTCTCCTCACAAGTTTTCGCTTTTATTACTGACCGTATGAAACCAGAAAGAATTGTGTTACGGCGGCTTTCACTTGAAATCGGTCACTTGGTTTAAAATTTGAAATGGATATGCACACACAGCATTGTGGTCTCATTAATATACTTTTGCCTTTTAAGGAAAGCTGTGCAATAACTGTGTAGCAAGTACATTGTTGGCCATCAGCATAGGTTTTGTGTAAGAATAATCCCATTTTCAGCCATGGAGTTTAAACAGAGAAGTTCTGTGGCGTTTAACGGTTTCTACCACAATCATTCCCTGAAGGTTTTGTCTAGAATTCTATCTATATCCAGTATATCACTTTGAGAGGCAATGTTAGTTTTAAAAATTAAAGCACAGAAAATTACTCTGACCTGTAATACTGTTAATGTGTAGGTTGACAACAAGTCTGATGTAGGTTTCCTTCTGTGACATACAAGGTTTCCACAGTGGTAAAGATTCTGGCTTGTAACACATATTCTGGATCATGGTTAGCCCTTTGCAGAGTATGAGTTTTAGTATGGTGGACAGTATAATGCTACAGAATAAGATTTTAATCTTTTAATACATATGTCCTGATTTTTCTGAGACTTCCTCTGTAGTGCGTTACGATCACTCATGGAGTAAACTTTGTATATCGAAACCTTGGCTCTCCTCTTCACTATGAACAGGAGATATACATTACTACAAGATGTCTGGAGACAGCTTTTTACATTTTAATAATCAACTTATATTTTAATCTCAGTCATTGTAATAATACTGTACATCAATTAACTGTTGTATTTTTCTAATGTACATATGTTTACCATTTACTGACAACTTAGAAGAGATGTTGCTTATATCTTTCTAATATTATAGTTCCCAGATGTTGCCTACAACAGATAACCAAACCATGTAGGAGTGCATAAGCTAAACCTTGTGTAATAGATGGGAATAAAACAGTGTTTATAAGACAACTACAGTGAATATGCATAACATTAAATATAGTCAGGGTAGAGTAGTGAGTCTAATTAGGTGATGGAGGCAGCAAGTTCATCTGCAACATCATTGGTGTCACAATCAAGAAGGTCTTTACAAATGAACATTCATCGTGATTGTTAAATGTGCACCATACCATGAAATGTTGCATGATGCCTTACTCCATGGTATGGGAACATCACTGAGTAGTTTATAGTTATTTGTGGTCAAGAAATGGCAAAGTGTCAACACTTTTTTTGTTGGGTGCAGACAATTAGAAAGCTCATGGGCTCTGAAAATACTTTTATGGTAACCTGATTGATGTGCATGAAAATGGATGTACATAAATAGTGTATTTTTATGACTTAAACTGGTTTTCTGTTGCTTATATATGCACAGTGTAACTTAAATTCATTGCATGTCACAATAGCAGTTTTTCAGTAGACTTACCCACTTATGATTATCTTATAGAGTTTTTGTGGTTATGAAGGTAACTCACTTTTTATAGTCTGAGGTAACTCTGTTTTCATGTGCACCTATTAGTTAGCACTTCATATTGTGAGTTAATTTCAAGGAAAAAATTGCTTGTGACATGGAGGAATGCCAAATGACCTAGAGGTGATAGCATGTTGTATGTTGCCACTTTTGTTTTTACAGTGGTGGAACCAGCTGTCAAGACTTCAGCGGAGTGTAGCCTACATGCTTACATTAGCAGCTTTTCTTACAGTTTTGTACTTCCTTCCTAGAACTCATGCCATTTGGAATCCAGGCAGTGGCAAATTAAATACACCTCTGGATAATAACTATAAACCATCTCCACTGTCATTGTTTTTTCATAAAAAGGTACTGCTTTTATTTAATTACAGAATATGAACTCCAACACAAGTTGTATATTAGACTGAAATATTCTGCCCACATAAGAATGTATACGTAATATGTTTTTCAACATGTGCTGGACTTGTTGTATGTAGATTGAAGTGTCCTGTCCTCATTTGATAGCAACAGTGGATTAATTTGATATATATTATTGTGCTTCGATTGACGTTATTGTTTTCATTGTTCTCTTATTAGGCACAGGACACAAAGGACAAAGAGGAGCCTGCGGAAGAGAACTACATGCATGGTGAGATTCATAACAAGAAACCTGTGCAAGACAGAGAAAGTACAGGTTTAAGTGGTAATGTGGTGACTAACGGTGTTGGTCAGATTCATTCTCCACCAAGGGAAGCGGTGAAATTTTTAGGTATTTTTCTTTGTGGATGAAATGTGGCTCATTTTGTAGTGGGCTGGTTATTGTGACCAGTGTTGAAAGATGTAGCTCTTGGAAGATGCAGGTCTTCTGGGATATGTATACCATGTTACCTGGTAAATAGTTGCCAGTGTTTTGGAGGAGCATACCACCTCCATCTTGAGGTGGTAGCAGTCATGGCAACAGTGTGCTCCTCAAAAATGTTGGTAACATGGTGTAACATGCGAGAAGGCTTGGATCTTCATCAATACTGCTGTGAGAACCACATATCTTGCATGGTCTCCCCCTTCTGTATGAGTACAGGCATCCTGTACTCTAGCACTGGCCTGAGTCTTTCCAAACAAAATTTTGGAGGCTTCAGTAATGCTGGTAGGGCTATGAGCAACTTACATTACTTTTGCAGTGAAGGTTTGATCCATCCGCAGGATCCAAATGTCTTTGCAAGAACAGCAAATTTGATGATTGTATACGGCATAATGTATGTCTACTTGTTACAGGGCCTACAAACGAAAGACAGTCTGCAGTTGTTGCAGCTTTTAAACATGCCTGGAAGGGTTACAAGAAATATGCTTGGGGGCATGACCATTTGAAACCCATTACTGGCACCTTTCATGACTGGTTTAATCTTGGGCTAACTATTGTTGATGCCCTTGACACTATCTATATAATGGGTCTTACAGAAGGTAAGGCCACTAATCTTATGCTGTTCATCAGAAGTAGATTAGGTGTTTTCTACATGACCAGAACTTGAAACAGTGTGACTTGTCAGCACCTTGTGACAATTAACAGTTGCATCAAATAGTTAAAAAAAATGCCATTGATAAATTGTATTCATACTTCAGTGACATGTCGTGTAGAAACCATAAGGAGTGTGTATAAGATTTGTCATGACAAAGCAATCCAAGAAGAATGCATTCTCCTTAGATTGCTTATCCCTTGAAGATGGCCTAATAGGCTGTCCCAAAATGCTGGTAACTACCTCTCATAACTGCATACTATCTCAGAAGAATGTCGCTCTCTTTTACAGTGTAGTGGAAGCCTGATATCTTGCATTCTTCCATATGCTAATTTCACCTTGTCCTCTACAGCTGAGCAAGTTGACTCAAACACTAATGCTTCTGACTTGTGTTTGGGAGCTGCCCAAATCTGAATGGAGAATTTGATTATCCTTGTATTCTTGTTTTCTTGAATTTCTTCAATTACATGCTGGGATACTGTATTAAATTATGCCACATCTGCTTCCATATTCTTTCCACTTCACTAAATCCTCTTGTCCACCCAATAGACACTATATAAACGGTGTCCATCGTGCAGCGTGTGGACCACCAGATTGTGGTGTGCAGCCTGCAACCACATTTATAAATCGTGTGGCCTATGAATCATCCCACAATAATGGTTGTGGTCCGTTGCTAAAAAAGTTGGACACCCCTGTGCTGTATAGTCTGAGTTACTGACAGCATCATTAAATATACTATGGATAAAAGTCTTCTGCATCACATAATACAATATTTGCTTTAATATTTATTGCAGCAAATGGCAGAGCATACACATCACTCTGTATATTTTAACCTTTGACTATGCGGTAGATAACTGTAAAGTATTTCGTGTACATATTTGTATTGGCTCATTCCTGAACGTGTGAGTACCTCTCAAATGTATTTTGATAGAGAACAATTTCCTTAGCAGTTATTTTATGAGGTTGTGTTTTGAAATATTTAAATAAATGCCATGTACAGTAACTCATTGCTGGGGGCAAAATCTCAATGCAAGCCTTCTGTTTTGTATGTGTTGGCTGTGGGTAGACAGTTTGTCCAGATGTGACTGTTGACTTTGTATTCTTCTGTGGTGTAAAGATATATTTGGATGTTGTTTCCCCCTGTGAATCAGAACCTCTTGGAAATCTGGTACCTTTCGCCTGACTTATTTATTTTGTCAGTTGAAAGAAAACTAGAGGCATAAGCATAAATGTATAAGAAGGAACAGAGGATGTACGAGACAAGGGCATCATGTTGGTTCACATGTACGACAAAGTGAACTGAATCTCACTATTTATGGGACTCAAATATTACCTACCCACTTGGGTATAGTAACAGACTTTTTTCTTTGTTGTACATAGCTGTAGTGTGACTTATAATTTGTAGGATATGTCGGCCTATGTTTGTCTAACAGATTAGTGGTGTATGTTTTCGCAAGCCTTGTGAATTCAACTTGGGGCCCCAAAATGTCAACTTCTGAAATTTGGTTTCATGTAGTTCGGTTTCTTGTTGTAGTTTGTGGATTTTATAAGTCATGTATTGATGAAGATTAACAGATTCGTAAAAGAGAATGGATTTGAGAGTTCTTTGATATGTCAGCTGTATTTATGTTTTCATATATACATATATATATATATATATATATATATATATGAATTGCATAATGGAGGGAGGTGTTGGCTCTGCGAATACCCTATCTTTGTTTAATTGTAGTAGGTACATGTGAAACAAATGTCATGCAGGTAGGAAAATGAATGGTGTATTTTCTGGTTGTAGAAGGTATTTTGCTGACTGTATTTCATTAGTAAACAACAGTTTCTGTGGTGTTAAAGATGACCAGAATATTCTGTGTGGGAATGTGTGACAGCATAAGTAAGCAGTGACCATGAGGAAAGCATTGCTTTGGATGTGGACTGTGAGAAGCATTCACTAGTGAAGTTAGGGATCCTTCAGCAGATAACTAAAAGTTATGTGTAGGAAGATTTAGGTATATAAAAGTAATTGAGGCTAGGTTGATTGGCTGTGTTGAAGGACAAGCAGTTCTGTATGAGCTGTTTGATTGAGATTTTCAGTTCCATTTCTGTTATCGGCCACTATCTTAAACAGAATGTTATTAAGGCCTTTGTACCATTACTCCTTACTCCCCCTTCCACAACAGACATATCAAATGGTGTCTCTTTAAGAATGTACACGAGGCCACACCAAAATTCCCAGTTTGTGGTATCAATGAGTGGAGATTCTTTTGAATTCAAGGATCATTCTTAGAAATAAACACACAGAGCTAACATTCTCTAGTTTGTTGCATTTGCAAATAAAGTTTTACCCTAGCTACAAAACTGGTGGTTTCTGATTTGATCTTATCTCTCAGTGTGGGGAGTGATGAAAATATGTCTGCTCGCATTATACCTTCACAATTTGGTAATGAATTGTTGGCTTTACAAAAATTCAAAAGAAATCCCACTTCACTGACAAGAGTAACTTTTGCTGCATACTGCACACCTATAGTTAACAGTATGTATGCACATTAAAAGATATATAACTAAGACAAGTAGTACGGGTGGTATTTCTCAATCCTGTGTCATTCTTGTGACAGCAGTTGTGTGTTTTTCCACACTCACAGATTACACAGATATTTAAAAAAAAAACTTTTCATTAGCAAAGACAATCAAAACATCTTAAAGATTCTAGATGATTGTTAATGAAAGTCTCAGAGATAGGAACATCGGCAAACATTTGGCTACTTGTGTTTGACTTGTAAAATTAAAAATTTTGTTTGAGCGTTGTTTAATGCGACCACATTTATACCCATTATTGTGAATTTTAATTTAATAATTTGTGCGATTTCTTGTTTGTTAGAGTTTTCTGAAGCAAGAGATTGGATTGATACCAGTCTGCACTTTGATGTAAATCGAGATGTGAACCTATTTGAAGTAACAATCCGAGTACTGGGCAGCCTGCTGAGTTCATATCATCTTTCAGGAGACAAAATGTTCCTTGACAAAGCGGTAAGTATTGAGATGTGTATTTATTCAATATTGTTTGTTGTTGGTACTATGAGAATGGAAATATCATGTGTGTTAACCTTTCAGCAACCAAGTAGGTATTTAAATTTTAGTGCATGATTTGTGAAAAATGCATATTTGAACAGAAAGTGGTAAAAATTATTAAATGAATGGCATTTTGTGGAAAATACAACAGGGATTATGCAGCATGTCTTAAAAATGCAGCAGATTTTGTTGTTGTATAAATGCATAAAATGAATTTCTAGGTGTGTTTTATTACATGCATTTGTGTATGCAAACACAGTTCATTTAAATTTTGAATTGCCTTATCTCATTACCTTATCTCATGTTGGTCTGGTGATAAAATGAGAATCTGAGAACATGGCAGCAGGAACGTGGATACATGAATGAGTAGAAAGGAAATACAGGGTTAATTTTCTAGTACAAGCAGAGATTTTTCTATTTGCCACTGCATTCAGACCAACTGTGGGGCCTATCCTTCCTCCTTCCCACCCAGTGGGTATGGAGGCTCTTTCTCCAACAGTAAATTGGCTGGGTATGCAATTGATAACATCCAACTGGTAAAGGTAAAAGAAGGTAAAGGTTTTGCTGTACACACAGTGAAGGCATGTAGGGGGAGTAGAGCTATAGCATCCATCATTGTTCACTTGAGCCCTTAACTTAATGTCCCAGCTGCTTTACCCCAGGAAAGAACCCTAGTACCCCCTGAGTAGTAGGCTTCTTCACCTGCTTCCAAGGTTAATAACACATACTTTCATGGTGTCATGCTTAATCAAACATAGGGACTTTTTTACCTTTACCAATGGTCTTATATAAGAATAAAATCACATTAAGACCATTTGTTCATTCATTCATGTCATTGGCATATGCAGAATGCGACTATTCCTTGCCATTCTCAGGAGCTTCTTCCATTCCTCTCTGTTATGTACTTTTTCTTGCCACCCTTCTCCACCAACTATTCTTCCATCCTCTCTCACTTCATCTTGCCATCTATTTTTTGGTCTACCTCTCAATCTTGTTGTTCCTAAATTCATATATATATATAATACTCTTTTGGGAACATTAAGATTAGAAAAAGAAATTTGGGAAGAGCTCTGTTATGGAATTGGTTTTGTACTGGCATGCAATAAATAGTCTTTTATGGTGGTGCACTTTCACATCCATTGTTATATCAAAGACTAAGCATTTTAAAATATGAGTAATGTTGTCAGTCTCTTTCATCCAATTACTGGAAGTAAGATACCTAAACTTATATTCTTGCATGAGAGGCAGTGTTGTATATACCAATCGTGGAAGTTTTTATCTTAATGTATTTATTAAGTTTATAATTTTTGGAAATTGTTTTTCAGCTAGATTTGGGGACACGGTTGCTTCCATGTTTTAGTTCTGATTCTGGTGTGCCATATTCAGATGTAAACCTTGCTACTCGAAAGGCCCACTCTCCTAAGTGGAGTCCTGATAGCAGTACATCAGAGGTCACAACAATCCAACTGGAGTTCCGTGATCTCAGTCGTTGTACAGGAGATCCAAAGTTTGAAGTAAGTGGTGCATACACTGAATGAATTTTATTGTTTATGAGGTTCAGTTAGTGTATATAAGTTCACTTATTGTATATATATTTATGTTAATATGTTGTTCTGCTGAAACATGTAACTTTTTTTTTTTTTTTTTATTCTTCAAAGAATGACTGAAATATATGGTTCGCATGCCCTTTAATTGGCACTGATAATTTATATTCCATCATTTTTAAAAATGAATAACTCAGCATTTTAAGAGAGTTTTAGTTAGGTCTCAATAATGACTGAAACTTTTCTAAATGTTATTAATAGAAATAACTTCACAAGAGAAGAGTGATGTGTTTTCTGTGATGTAAGAACTAAACGTCTGTGTATTGTTGAGATCAGCTTCGTCTTTTACAGGGTTAAGTATGTGACACAAGAATGTGGGGCCATTGATTCCCAGAATAACATGGCATCATTTTTGAAGTTTTGTTACTATTGTAATTGGTGCATAATGTGAGCATTTTCAGTATCACAGGGGTGTGTATGTTTGGTTGTGAGTCATACACCAACTCATATGAAAGTAGGCTTTGTCTGTCAAAGCATAGCAGGTGTCAACCATAATGTAATGAAAATTTATCAGGAAATTCTATTTGATAATACTTAAAACTGTATCTAAATATTGAAGTTGGTGCTATTTTCAGATGAAGTTAAGGAATTTTTTTATATCTTTGTTGTACTTAAACAAGCAGATAGAGTTATGAAAAATCTATGTGTGTGTGTGTGTGTATGTATATATATACACACACACACACACATATATACACCATTTGTATTCTCAACAGGATTCAGCAGCCAAAGTGTCACTACATGTCCATGGTCTTGAAAAGTCTGAAGGCCTTGTTCCCATCTTCATCAATGCTAACACTGGACATTTCCGTTCATATTCAACAATTACTCTGGGTGCACGAGGTGACAGTTACTATGAATACTTGCTGAAGCAGTGGATACAGACGGGACAAACAATAGATTAGTAAGTAAGAATTTTAGTGGCACAGAATTCTTATGTTTGATTATGTATATAATATACCTATATGAAACGTGGAGTACACATTCTGTAAACCGCACTATAATGGTGTAAAAACCAAGGATGATAAGATGGCAGGGTATGTGGTATGTGTGGGGTAGAAGATAAATGTATGCAGGGTTTAGGTGCAGAAAGCTGAGGGGAAGAGACCACTTCGTAGACTGAGGCATAGACAGGAGGATGATATTAAAATGGATATTAAAGAACTATGATGGGAAGGTATGGACTGAATTCTTCTGGCTGAGAATGGAGGCATAATGACAGGCCCTTTTTAACATGCTAATGAGACTTCAGGATCCGTAAAATGCTTTGAATTTCTTTGTTAGTTGTAGGACTGTTAGCTTCTGATGAAGGACTCTGCTCCATGGCGTTAGTTTTTACAGTTCTTGACGTTGCACATTAAATATACCATTGTAATACATGACTTTACAAAAAGTGCTTTACGAACATCTTTATATCGACAGTACAGAAACTGAGATTATGTACTTTAAAAGAGTAGCTGTTAACTCAGGAACTTCTAGATATCTGCAATAATATTTGGAACTTCACCATCATGAGAACAGAAATGTCAGTTCCCATGTCCATTAGTCCAATGAAAGTCCAGTGGCATGGGAGTTTAGTTTTGATATGCGGTTCTGAACTATGTTTCCATATTTTACTTAATTTATTGCATGCATTATGTTGAAGTAAAATGTCATGTAACACCAATAAATGCACTATTCTATAATTTATATACACTGTGTTGTACATAGCTGCTATGTTAAATTAATTGTATCAAACCTATTTTGCACGCACTGAAATGTGAACACAATAGATAGTCTCCTACATGCTTTGGCACTTCTTGAATACCATCATCAGGGAGTCCTTAAATCAGTTAAAGTTGTATCCTTCGAATTGGACCGTAATTTGAGGCACAGTGGCTCACTTAAACAGTCACTCACTAGTGCCCATATTAAAATTAGATTAGAAACACAAGAAAACACCACAACAGGATGTTAAAATGTTAAAACAGCCAATTGAGAATTTTTTGGGGGCTTAATTTAGGTTTAGCTAGGGGCTCCAAAATCTTCATAGGTGGTAATGAACATCTATAAGCCAACTCAAATGGGTGGCATCCTGAGGTGCCTTGTGTATGCACTCCAAATGGAGTGGAGATCTACTGATAAATTTAATTCTTGCATCATGCATGAAACATACAATATTGAAATAGCTCCTACATGTTTTGGCGTTATTATCTCGCCATCTTCAGGGAGCTAACACCAAAATTTCTTTAAGACATATGAGGTGTGGTCAAAAAATAACGGTGAATGTTTAAATTAAAAAAAAAATTACAGTAAAAAGACACATTGTCATTAGTCCTCCTCAAAATACTCCCCCTCCCTTTGAACACACTTATCCCATCGTTCTTGCCACTTTCTGAAACAGTTCTGGAAGTCCTCTTTTGTGAGTGTCTTTAGGTGCGCTGTTGTGGCTGCCTCGATATCCTGAATCGATTCAAATTGTTTACCTTTCATGGTCATTTCGAGTTTGGGGAAGAGCCAGAAGTCTCACAGTGCCAGATCTGGTGAATAAGGTGGATGAGGACACACCGTAATATTTTTATTTGACAGAAATTGCCATACCAGAAACGATATGTGACACAGGGCGTTGTCATGGTGGAGGATGAAACCGTTTGCCCATTTCTCAGGTCGTTTTCTATGCACATCATTTCTTAAATGCTCTAATAAGCCCTTATAATATTCAGAGTTCACCGTAGTGTTCCTGGTTACAAACTCAGCTCGCACAATTCCATCAAGGTCAGAAAACACAATCATCATCAACTTGATGTGGATCTTGATTGACACGCATTTTTCGCACAAGGAGAACTGGGTGATTTCCATTGAGTACTCTGAACTCTGGTCTCAGGAACATAACCATAGACCCAAATTTCATCTCCCATGGTGACATTTCCTAAAAGCTGGAATCTGAAGCGGCACAATCGCGCAACTCCAATGAAATTGACAAACGCTGTTGCTTTTGTTTGATCATCAAAACATGTGGAACACATTTCGCTCTCACTCGCCTCATGTTCAAATCTGTTCTTAAAATGTTTTGAGCGGAACCATAGGAGATGTTCAGATCCTCAGAAATATCCCTAATAGTCAATTGCTTGTTTAATCGAATCATTTCACTTACTCTTTGAACATTCTGTTGGGTTTTTGATGTTGAAGGACATTCCGATCTCTCCTCGTATTCAACTGATTCACAACCATTACGAAATCGCTGGAACCACTTGCAAACCATCTTCATGGTCACTGCAGCATCACCATAAACTAATTTTAACATTCCATGGGTTTCTTTACCACTTTTTTGCAGTTTGAAACAAAATTTCATGTTAATGCGTTGCTCATGATCCATGATTTACGGCAGACTTTAAAACACACCTTCTCTGAACCATAGCTCACAACCGACTGACTGCACCGGACAAGTTGAAACTTGTCACACTGTTACTAAGGTTCGACATGCCGCTTCCTGTATTGAAGATCCCTGCCTTTCCGTTCGATTGCACTCGGTGGCAGCATTCACCATACTTTTTGATCACACTGTACAGCAGTGAAATAGGTCGAATAAGTGTACATATGTTATGGCATCATGAATGCTCAATTTTGTGGGTTTTGGTTAAAGTTATATGCATAAATATAATATAATGTTGGTGAAACAGTAATTTAGTTCAGTTCTTTGCTTTATTAATGTGTTAGTTTAACAGCACAGGGTGAATTATAAAACGAGCACAAAGTGTACAAAAACAACCAAACTAATACACAAATTGCACTGACCAGCACAGGACCAATATTAGAAGTAGTACAAAATTAATAGAATCTGATTTATAAAATGCATGTATAAGTTAGATTTACTACAGGATCAGATGTGTAGATAGTATACCTCAAGTTTGTGACAGCAGCAGTGTCATAAATGACATAAATTTATTTGAATTGTCTAACTTCTTTCAAACTGCAGTTAACATGTGATTTTCAAAGCATTTAGATCTGCTGAAGATGTCAGGATTATGTAGTAAAAGTTTCAGGTAGTAGCCAATCATTAACCGAGACTGGACATCCATAATAAATATCAAAATCACTATCAATGGCATTTTCCGCTGATGCGCATCGAACAGAAGGGCAGTTTTGATATTTAAAGTCAACATTAAACTAACTAAAGTTTCTAACATTTCTATTTGGCACACGTAGGCCAACAGTTCTCAAAAGTGTAGGGCAATATTTTGAACCATCAACGTGATGATGATGATGATGTTTGTTATGAGAACGGCAAAATACGCATGGCATGATTACAAAACCAATGAAGATATTTTATCAGAACCTAAAATTAACCCAGGCATAAAGAAACTTAAAATTACAGAACCAAATGGATACAACATGTACGGTAAATGGACAGAGACAGGCTATCACACTTAATTATGAAATATCAGCCACGTGGGAAATGAAGTCAAGGACGACCCCTTGAAAGACATACAGATAAACTTAATGGAACCGGAATAGTTCACAAGGCCTAAAACCCTGCAAGCTACATGGTGGGGGTGGCGGCGGCATCGGTGGCTGTTGCTGTGGTGGCGGCGGCGGCGGTATGGTTTGTATGTTAAAATGGTTCAAACCTGTGCTTGTGTACATTGTAATTCTTTGTGTACAAACATGTATTTTTCCTTGAGCCCATTTGGAAACATGTAGGAGCTGTGTAAAGGATAGTATGTAAAAATTATAGAATATTGCATTTGTTGGTGTTACGTGAGTTTTTATGCATATCTGTAACGTAAGTAACACGTGATCAGTGATTTTCCATTAATATGTTGCATTGCAGTCTGCGAGATGACTTTATAGAAGCTATCTCTGGAGTGATGAAACGCCTAACGAGAAGGACAGCCCAAAATAAATATTTATTTGTTGGGGAACTTCTGGCTGGTGGAAGGGACTTCAAACCAAAAATGGTATGCCTAAAAAAGTCTGTGGATATAATATTTTTTGTTCACAGTGTACAAATTGTTAAAATATTTTCTTCTTCTGTATGTGCATTGGGTTATAATGTGAACTTACTTCTTGGCTGTATACTGCTCCAAGAATCATGGCTGCCTTTAAAATAGATGTTACAACAGACATCCATTTGTGTCTGGTACACAGAGTTGGATGAATATGGAACATATGTACTCTGTGTATGTTGGCTTGTTTGGTAACACTGTCACTGTTTGTTTGCAGCTCATAACTGAGCAGAAGTGATGAGCTCTTGTCTTTTAGTGAAAAACTTGCTTAAAAACCATCAAAATAAATGAAAATAATGAATGAAATTTTATACAAGATTCATAGGCCTCTTCAGTTACTCCTATCATTGGAAAAATGTGATCATTATTTACCCATCTGTTCTCAGACCACTGTAATAGTTACACATAACTTTATTTTTTGTGGACAGAATGATAAAACACATACTTTTCAATTTTTGGGTATGATCATATTTATGTATATAAATTGCTCATAACAGTCATTATAGTGTAATGGTTGATAATGTACCGTATGTTTATGTAGCATTTTTTACTCAAAATGACTCGGTAAATAACATCCCGAAGTTCAGTACACATTATGAAGAAATCCAGCAGCACTGAAAGTATAGTTTAATGAAACCAATTTTTTCTAGAGGCATGAATAACTACTTATTATGTTGAGTGAATTTCCAGATAGTGGTTGCAATCTGGATATGACTAACTGCAGTGATATTGATAGCAATTATGTATTTATTGGCAATAGAAACAGTGAGAATAGTTTGGTTAGCACAAAAGAGTCTTTGTTTAACATCATCCACGTGTTGGACCCAGTGCCAAGAAGGGACACCTTATGCATTTGTAATAATGTAGATGAACTGGTGACAGTATTGAATAAACCCTACATACTCTGTTGCATTTTTGTGTTTAGTTAAAGTAAGTATTCTGCTTACCCATTATTAGCTAATTTTTTTTGGTGGGGGGGGGGGAAGATTCTGACTAAAAATGCTCCCATTTTACTTGGTTTGTTGACATAGCACACCAACCGCAGGGGTGTATATATGCCACGGGGCTGTATAAAATCATCTCATAATTGGCATGTTGTTGGCATTGACTTTACCAACCTTTGGTGTTCTCAGCAGCACACTACACGTGGACTGTGATGATGTTTGGTTCTGAAGCTCAAAAGAATTACATTAAGTGTTACAGTATTTCTCACCATAAAGTTATCTAGTAGCAAGAGGCTGAATCAGTAGTTGGTTCCTATTGTCTTTATATTTCACAATAGATATGTACAGGGACACCTGTATGGCACTTTGACCTTGAATATGACCAAACCCTTATTTTCATAGGATCATTTAGCATGTTATTTACCTGGCACTCTTGCACTGGGAGTGCGCAATGGCTTGCCGCAAGAACACATGCTACTCGCTGAGGAACTTATGGTCACATGTTACCAAATGTATGCTCAGCAGCCTACATTTTTAGCACCAGAAATCACATATTTTAATATCCAGGTAAGCTGGTACATGCAGTTAAATACTTACGTGCAGTAACTTGTACAAAAGAAAAATTTTCACCAGAAATACTGTCTGTTAACTTTATTTGCAGTTTGAATTTTAGTTTTTACTTAATTATTTCAGCATGAACCTTTAGAAAATTAAAGTGGAAATGGATAATGAAATAATGAACTAGACTGAACTGGTTGTTAATATATGCCATTTTCCAACCCTTGTATTGGTGATGATAAGCATGTGGATTACAAAACAGCTAGGGATTTTGAATTCCTGAATGTCAGTGCTTAGGAATATCTTGTATCAGGAATTGTGTGGTTTGCCTGAAAATATTCACATTATTTTCTTACAGGAAGGAACTGCTGGAGATATGTCTGTTAAAACTAATGATGCCCATAACCTACTCAGACCTGAATTTGTTGAAAGTCTGTGGTACATGTACCAGGTCACTGGAAACCATACCTACCAACAATGGGGATGGCATATCTTCCAGGTAAAGGCACTATGCTGGAAACAGAAATGGAATTTGTGCATTGAACTTAATTCCACATTTACATCTTTAAGTTGCTCCCTAAGACTGTTCCTCTTTCTCATGTTACATTACTGGTCATGTCAGTTCTCCTTGATTCTGTTTCACACTTATTCTTGTAGTTTTATTTGACACAACAGATCTATGGTAGAGGTAAATATGAGACAAACAGAAAGAAAACCAACAGGAATACAATGTCCATTACAGTAAGGAATCCAAAACATATACATTGGTTTATCCAGTTTACTTCATAAGGAGATTATTTTGAGAATGAAGAACAAGTAATAATTTTTAGGACTAAACTTCCAGCTTGTCCTTCATTTAGTGGCCAGGAATCACATAACAATAACAGTATTTCAGAAACTGAATTGGTTTCCATCCCTAGGAAGAAAGGTGGGGAGGCATTTACTCAGTTAGGCACATTAGAAAAAGCTGTACTTCATCTCTGGAAGTCCAGAGCCCTATATATAATAAGTGTAAATTGACAATTGAAGTGTGTAATTTATTAGGCCCGATACTTCATACTGTTTCATGATCATTTGTTCGGAAAACAGGATACACTTAAAGTGTAGGTGTCCTTTCTGCACTAATCATATTTTATGTTTTCTCCAATGGATTGTTGTGACAAAATAAGACAGCAAGTTACGTACATAGATTGATATCTTGTGAAACATAGTTCACTTCATTATTTAGTTACCTATTTAAATATACTGTATTGTAATGGCCCAGAATATTTCAGGATGATAATTCTGTAACAGAAATCAGAACAGTAGAGTCCCAATTCTCCAACCTAAACAGGACTGATGGGTGGTCAGATTAAACATAAAGTCAGATAATGTGAAACAAATAATGGAAGTTCTGCATTGTAAGTACAGATTTGGTTTATTTATAATAATTCTCCAGTACAACTAACATAGCAGAGTACAGGACTGCTATTTGAAGAAGTACCTTTCAATCAGGTAAGATGAGTAGTGGATTTTAAATTGATTCAATGTGTATGCATGCAGCATGTGTAAATAACACATCATGTGGCTGTGTTGGATAAAGTGGATTGTTGGTGACTGAAGGTTGGATATTCTGGACTCTGCTGTACGTAATTGCATCATAGTCTATGTACAAAGAATTCATCAAACACTAACCAGTGGACAGACTTACAGTTCTGTGTTGACCTTGATGTTAAGAGAATTAATCTTAATTTTGTTAGGTTTATGAAAAGTTTTTCAACGTGCTACTTGTCATTGCTTTTGTATATGTAAATCTAGCTATATAATGTATTGCTTCTGTATATTTACAGGCATTTGAGAAGTATACAAAGGTTGCAAATGGTTACACGTCTATCGGAAATGTTCGTAACCCATTAAACACCCGTCCACGGGATATGATGGAGTCTTTCTTCTTGGGTGAAACACTCAAGTACTTGTACCTGTTATTCAGTGACGATCCACACATACTCAGCCTTGATAAATATGTACTCAATTCAGAAGCACATCCACTTCCTATATATGACACTTGATTACAAGGTGGTATAGAATTTTATCAAAGGTAAAACGGCTGCATTGTTAATTTTGGTATTTGTAATGTATGAGCAATATTAAGTGAACTTAAATCATACCAAAAGAACTTACAGTGATATATTGGAAAGTACTCTTTGATATTCATTTTTATATTTATGATCAGAGTGAAAAATATTGTGATACAGGTGTCACTTCTTTCTGGAAGAAACTGGGATCTGAAGTTGTAAATATGTAATGTTAAAAAGGCACTATAGAATCATGTTAAACTCTGAAGCTAGTTCACTAGAAAGGCTGTGGACTTAAAATGTCCTCTAGTCTTTCACTTGGGAATGCAGTTTAGTCAAGATTACAAAAAAGCATCTCCTGTGGACAAATCACTACAGTATATGTGTTGATATTGGTAACAACAGCAGATGAAAGTCGCAACTTTTCATTTCGATCGAACAATTTAAGAACACCATAATTTTTTTTTTCCTTTCTTTTTCTTGGGGGTTATCTTTGTGGTAGAAAGGCAAGGGAAACTGTGATATATAAATAGATTCATATGTTTTTAGTTCTGAGTATGATTATACTGAGAAATTCATAGTCTGATTCCCATGTAGTTTCTGTTTTCAGTTGCTTCTGTCTACTGGGCAGATCACTGTTAGTTTTTGTATAAGACTGATGAATATGTAGATGTTGACAAATAGCTAACTTATAAGCGAACAAAGTATGTATTGTGCTGAGAGGGTAAAGTTATTGAAGGGATATTTCAGAAACTTCTGTTGCCTGTTGTAGGATTACAGGGACCAAGAGTAACATGTGTGTTATTATTTGAAAGATTTGAATCAGTAATTTCATTTGGTTCAGTCCTTGCAGGACTAATCCTGCATATGCTCATTTTAGATTTTTTCATCTTGCACTGCTGCCAAATACACTCATTTTATGTTCTCAGAATGTATGATTTTTCACACCTGTTCCAAGAAAGTAAGGCAAAGAGACAAACAACTCTCCTTAGGCATGTTCGCAAAATTGCAAATGGCAACATTTAGCTTCATCTTATCTGTCTGTCTGTCTGTCAGTCAGTATGGAACAAATAGGCTGCCACTGGACATATTTTCATGAAATATAATATTTGAGGGTTTTTCAAAAATATGTTTTGAAAATTCAAGTTCGATTAAAAATCTGACAAGAATGGCAGGTACTTTACATGAGGATGTACATACATTTATAATATCTCAGTGAATTCTTCATAGAAAGATAAATGTTCAGGCAGAAGTTGTAAAGAAAATCAAAACATACATTTTATATTCAGTAATCACACCCCCCCCCCCCCCCCCCCACACAATTTTGCCTTTTCTAAATAAATAGGAAAAAAATTGTGTAGGCACCACACGGCCCCCCCAAAAAAAAAAATCCCCCTATAAAAAAT
>Ga0123354_10005158_pt1 | contig 18878 bp, 8 predicted proteins | sample TergutLab28metaG_2_FD_97872 | JGI IMG/M metagenome (GOLD analysis project Ga0123354, IMG submission 97872) | Labiotermes labralis P4 segment gut microbial communities from Petit-Saut dam, French Guiana - Lab288 P4 | ecosystem: Host-associated > Arthropoda: Insects > Digestive system > Gut ...
GTCAGCCTACACAACACAACAAGTACTCGCTAGCTCCTGAAGATGGACGTATTAACGTCTGAAACATGTTGAGCAATATATAATAAAGCAAGTGTCATCTAGTTGGTCAACCTCTATTCAAATGATAATTCTAGCTTGTGGCTGGCGGAATTCTCTCACATTCTACACTGAATATGCAAAAGAGGAAGGTAGTTCTTCTTCATGCCAACGTACAAGTAATGTGGGACCCTCAGAGAAACCTGCATTCCCTCTAAATTTATAGGTACAATTAAGGACTTTTTATTTAAATTACAACCTATTGATAACTGCGCAATTATGGGCGTGGTAATTTCTTGCCGACATTTCGGGACAACTTATCGGGGCCATCTTCTTGACATTTGAAGTGGGCACCAGTAAGTTGTCCCCAGACGTCGTTAAAAAATTACCACTGCTCGCTGTGTAATAACACAAAAGAGCGCATTTCTCATCCATTTCGCGGACGAAACCTGAAATCATTCTTAAGCCTACCGAAATCAGAGTCAATTTCTAAGACAAGTGGGGGTGAAAACAGACTTTTGTCTCTCTCTCTCTATGTTGATAGATAATTTTTTAAATTTTAATGTAACAAATTCTGCATTAATAAATAGGCCTAAGACTGGCGGTAGAAAAAGTTTTGCAAAACAATACGTTCTACTACAGAAATATTACTTACTTTCCCAAAAAAAAAAGTTTCGTTAATTTTCTGAAGCAGAAACACACAAATAAGCGTGGTACATGGATGGAAAAAAGCAGCCTAAACTGGAGCAAGCCATATTTTAAAATATACAGGAACGTGTTCTTTCTTCCCCTTCAGCCCAGTTACAATTTTTATTTGTTTCTATCGCGTATTTTTATTCCTGCAAGGTTTTCCAATGATGCACTTCATTCTCAGTTCTTACTTTCATATATTTACATGCAATACGTAATAAAGCAACAAAATGTCCTTCTTTATTCTACGTAGATTTTACAACTTCATCCACAATTAAAAGAAGAATGCAAAATAAAAAAATACAAATGTATTTAATATCAATACTGATTCAAAATTCGTGTTTCTGTCATCAGCGAGTGCTCTGCTATGCCACTTTGTTTGTGCACCCCTGAGAATTCTTGCCAAGTTTACTTCACATTTTGTAAGAGCAACTCATGCACTTGGACTAAAATATAAAGAAAGACGTCTCAAGTTTGTAAACGGAGAAACTCAGACACAAGATTATAGCGTGCTGGATCATAAAAGATTTTGCTTGCTCCGCATGGAAGAAAATATATTCAAGAAAACGGATGGAATTTAAGGAATTCTTTATTTATCTTTTTAATAAACGTGGTGTTAAATGAAACACGCTTTTGAATTGTGTTTTACAGCTTGGTGCTCTGTTGTGCTCTTAAGAAAGGAAAATTAACAAACGCCTCCTCAATCTACTCTGAACTCTCTTCTTCGCTGCAGAGAATAGCGATACATTTTCATAAAATTTCAGAGAAAATCTTTGGTATACTCAATGAAAACCACAAAACCAAAGTAAAATAAATTTAATTATTGTATAGCGACAAAACACTTTCTTGACTGAGGTGTTTTTACATTCCAGTGTCTTGTAAACCTTCTGTTTGGACCGTAGTTGCCGATGCCCCAGAGAGGCTACCACCGACCCATAGACTACAATTGCCCTCTTGAATTATAACACACAGTAAACTACAAGCTACGCATATAATTTGCGATAATCACTCGAAACTTACTACACCGACTGTAGTTAAATAAATTATTTTTAACAACTGACGATGTATAATCTTTATAAATGATATAGCGTTTTTAATAACCATAGGTGTCTTTCAAAATTGATTCTGTTATATAAGTTATGACACACGCCTACTGAAACTTCTGATTCCGTGAAAGGCGGGAATTCCTTCTCTTACTTGCTTACTATTGAATTCTTAAGAGTGACCTCACTCCACGCATTATTTAGTTATTTACTTTCAGTTTCAGGTTTAATGGGTGCAAAAACTATTTGCCTGCAAGGAATTGTCATTTATTTCTACAGAATCAAACAATAATTTATATGAGAGTATTCAAAGGCATTGGGTCAAAGTAATCGTTTGGTACAAAAATCTAAAAACCATGTAAATTTCAGATTTAAACTTCTGAGCAGAAGCTAATCGTGTCATTACTGCATGTACTACAATTGTAACTGTCCTACATTAACACGACGAAGAGGTTGTCTACAAGAGTTCCGTAGTGTGCTGAACAACCGCACGATAGCAGCACGGTTCTAAAACACTGAATAGGATTTTCGTAAAAATGTTCAGTACCATTCTGACTCTATGCGATATCAGTGCACCATGCGTTTATGAGAATAAGAGGGAAAAGAACCTGAAGATGGAAGTAAAATATTTCTCCGAAGTCGTGATATTTATCACCCAGGCTACATGATGACATGACACACAAAACAGCAGCACTCTGCGACAGGCTGAGCAGAAAATCTGCACGCTGTATTTCAGTAAGGCAAAATCCTTTGTGCTACAGCGGATATGGAAGGTATTAAGGGAGATGAGATAAAATTTACTAAATTTAATACGACAAAATTTTACAAAACTGACCCGCCACCTTTCCCTATTCTGCGCCAGATCAATTTATTCCACGACCAAATTCCACTTTTTAAATATCCGTTTTAATAATACAGTGTAGCCTCCAAAATGCGGAATAAGCAATCACGGACAACCGACAAAGTGTGGACATCCATCTTGGATTTGGGCGAGTTTCTAACAAATCCTCACCTAACAACCTAGCATCTTACGAACCATCTCACTTAATTAGATGCTTTAATAGAACTGTCAATACACCCGCCGCATGAATTTGTCGATTCATATTTTGAACATCATGTAGGATAAGAGGACGCCCTGCTGCCAGTTGCAGCCGTGGTTAAGGCAAGCATATCATTGCCACAGAGACAGTAGGTTAAGTGTTCTCTTTTTGACCAGTGAATCTCACCGCCTTAGTCACCTGACCCCGCGCAAAGTCGAATATAAAAAGAAAAGTATTAAAATTCGGATTGTACCATAACCTAGTGATATTTATATGACATTGAGGTCTGAATATCACTGTATTTCAAGCTTATGAAAAGTTCTATAAAACCATACCTTACCTTGAAGTAGAGTTATGTATGGAACATAGCAATAAAATATTTCACTTAGGACAACATTTTTTCATAAACTTTTTATCTCCAATATTTTTTGCATTTTAACAATATACAATATGGAAAAGACATTTTGAAAACCCGACCCACCTGATGGTACTATTGGCATTGAAATATCTTGCAACATTCTTAAACATTTTATTGGTTATTGTCTGGCCTTGGAGTACTCGTGTCTGTTAAACTTAGATGATATCCAAGGCCCGAACATATAAAACGGCTGTTCCATTTTTGTTAAAAAGTAAATAAAACTCGTAAAGAAACCTTTTCAAAATGTACATATTTCAGTAAAAGTTTATCTAAAACGCAGAGGTTACGTGTTGCTTTCATTTGGAATAAAACACTATTTTTCTTCTTAAAAAGTGTGTAACTGTAACACTAGGTGCTTTGTAAGAAATTCCTGGCAAGTATTTTACTGATGCCACTACAAATCTTTGTAATACTGTAACCAGGTGGAGCGTTTTAGTGCCCTTTTATTGTAATTTCTTGTATTTTTTGTGTTTTAAGTCTGGAAATGCACGCCTCTCAGTGGTCCAAAGTGAGTGTTAGTCTAATTAAATGCAATCCTACAAAGAATGTTTATTTTATTGGAAGTAAATTCTTTTTTCTATAATATAGCTCTTTGTCAGCAGTTCTGACATCAATCAGTCAGTGGAATCTGTGACGCAACGTAAAAGAATCTCAGACACATTAAAAGACAATGTTTATTTAGACTTTGTCTGCAGTGAAAACTTCTTTTGTCTGAATTGCAGGAACTCCAAATGTAAAAAAAATCCTCCAACTCTCAAAACAAAGAATACTTATAACACAAAGTTGTGTCTTGCATTTTATTAAGACTTAATATCAAAGAAACAAAGTAACGAAATTAGAAACACCGTTAGTTAAATTTAACCTTCATTCTTAGCGATATTCATGCAGATAATTAATATTCTAAGCCAGTATAATTTTCACCACGCGCTTCTTATTTTTCTCCTTATTCGTATTTTTTTATACTTCTTCAGTCTTAGGTATTTGACCCCCCGTCTAAAATATCCCAAGAAATTAACTAATTACTTTTCATTCAACACATCTGCGCAGCATATTGAGTACGATCACAAGAAACTACACAATATGGAATTCGTCGGCATTTCTGTTTCTAAATCTCCTACAGTTTAGTGTGCTGTATTTCCAATTAGGCCCAATGGTAAATTAATAATTCGGTGATAAACGTGGATTTAATTAAAACAACTGAAAGGATAAAGATTGTATCGGCCTGTATGAAACAGCAGTTGGTGGAATGCCGGAAAACCTCAGAAAGAGGGCGTGACATAACACTATAAATTTTTTTATTTATCTCAGTATTTAACCAACTTGATGCACAAAATTTGTTTCTCAATAAGTTTTATTTCATGCCTCTACATGTTTCGAGCACATGTGCTCATCATCAGCAGGTCAAAATTGCACTACACAGCCTCTGGTATCATCACACCTATAGGTGGCCGTCTCGTGCATTGTTAGTACTTACCCACATACAGGTACCTGCACCTCAGTCAGTTCTGTTTCACATTCGGAGATTCTAGGACATATCTCGAATCGGAGACCGGTTGTTCTGTTAGCAGTTTGTTGTCGTGCTTCTCGGTCCACCAAACTAAGCTCTGGAAGGAGAAGTCACTTCTGGCAATGATGTCACTTTTTTCCGGTCCTCCTTCTATTTCAGGCTGACATTCGATGGTTACTAGAGTACAAATTTGTAACTGTCGTTAAATAACCCCTCCATACAATTAATTGTAAGAAACGAATATTTGAGCACGTTGGGCGGGCAAACTGTGATAGTCCTTCGGGAACATGGTGGCAGAACGCACAAGGAGACCATACAGTTTTGGATCGTTTACTTATCCAAAAGAACACGCAGTGTTAAAGGTTAGAGATTAAACATGTTCCTGTGCTGAAACACAACAACTTGAAAGTAGACGGAAGAGCGGAGCTATACCTCCATACATTTTTAACTTCGGCGCTGGATGGAGGAGACTGGAGGGCTTCAGGTCTTGCCGAGTTACCTCTGATCATTTTTTAATAGAAGCCTTGGTGAATCTCAGGGGCAGGTCCCGACGCTGTGCAGAAGACCAAATCTCTTGCGCTTTCATGTGGCAGTAAACTGTTCCTTAGTTGTCCAGTCAGTTGATAGGCACCGCACCGATTACACTAGCCCGGTTTCTTCGAAACGCGTGAAAGAGGGAAATACCTTTAAGCTTTCGTTTAGGTGAAATAATATTACATTATTAACGATGCCGTTCATCAAATTTAATAATATAAATATTTAAACACCGCACTTTGGTCCCACCAGTGCAGATGATCTGATACCTCAGCAGCACTCACAACTATTTGTATCGAAATACTTATCACTTGCTGCCGTGATTATTTAAGTTACGAAAGAAATACGAAAGCCATCTGCTTCAGTTCGACTTTACATCGCCACTGACCACCGTTCTATATCCTTCCTTAATAAAAGTGTATGGCTTCGTCACATTTCCTAGTGTGGCATGTCTGTGTATATTTCTGTCGAAAGTTTTAAACCCCGTAATAAATTCAATCCTAACTCTTAGTTTCTAAAAAAAAAAAAATGGTACAAGCACCAACACATTGTTGCCTGAGTGTTATATATATACCGTGCGATTCCAGTTGTGTTTGTAGAATGGTAACAATTTAAGAAGAGAAACTGAAGCAAGTCTACTATAGGCTTCAAATAGGCTACGTCACAAAATTTAAAACGGTACAGATACTTTGCTAAGACAATTAGAAACATGTTGGATACTTCTGGTTGTTGTGGTTATATATCAATTTTGCACTAAGTATCACAATTTGAAAGTAGACCTACACCAGAAGAAATACAGACCAATAGAAAGTTTGCCATTCTAAACTCACATCTTTCATTTGCTACCAAAATGTAGGTCATAGCGTAAATGGAGGATAATTTTTTTCCTTCTTTAAGGGTAGCTTTCACTTACAAATATTTTCTCTCTTTTTTCCGCAAGGAGAAAAGGGTGGTTTGTTTGTTGCTCTGCATGTCTATATTGTCAGGTTTATGCATTTCATGAGGGGGTTTATGGATGGAGTTCCCTCGGAATGATGTGTAAAACGGACAGCCGCTTTGGGTAAATACAAAAGGAAATCCTCCCAAGAGAAACAACAGATTTTCCACTGAGATGCGAGTGTGATATTACAGTGATCTGAAAATCAGATGTTTGTAATATTACGACTGAGTGAGTTTTATATAACAAAATAAAATATTTCAAATCAAGGCACGTGCTGTTCCTTCATGTCTGCTCCAGTCCATAATTCAAAATCGTCATTGCCCACGGCGCTGTTTGCAATGGAGAAATCATACTTCATGTAACTGAAGAACCGTGCAAATTGCACTGAAACCATCCATAATGCAATAAGCATCAACTAAATGGGCTTCACTTTTACAAAAGATGCAAATAATAGCAAAGTCACAAAAGAAAGTAATTTACATGCTATTCGCATTTATTATTGTTGCTTGCCTACTTCAGTGATTAAACAGATGCAATCTTGTTTTTGGATGCTGTCTTAACCTTTGGAAAGTAAAATTCATACAACCGTATTTCTAAATTATAAACAAATTTTTTGTTTGTTTAATATAATAAACTTCACAATGTGCAAACACAAGTACTACAAGTTTTAACTTCTTTCAAAACAGCAGCATGGAAATGGTTAAGATTCGAGAGTATCGAGAGTGTTGAACTTTGAAGGATTTAAATTTAAACTGCGCCTTGTCAATGTTTAGAAGGCCTAACTGTAGATACGAACGCAATAAATATAGGTAAAGGCAAAGCAGTCCCATTACAGGCCTGGATAGGCCCAGAGGGTTCTTAGGAAGGTAAGGTTCCCAGATTTCGTGACAACGGCACAGGATGGTGGGAGGTTGTCAGCCTTATGCACCGGCCGCTTTTACCCCCAGGAAATACTCCTGGTACTCATTTCTGTTAGAGGCTGAGTCGACCCCAGGGCCGTAGTGCGATCGGATGGATTTTATGTCAATGAAAATTCCACTGACAACAGCTAGGATCGAACCAGCGACCTTCCGATTTGTAGCACAGCACAATAAATATAGGAGCTTTACTTAAATGTGATAGAACTGTAGAAATTCTCCAGTAAGGAAAGATTTTCTCGCCTATATATATATATATGAGGTGTCCCAAGAAGAGCGCGAGATTTAATTTTGTAATAAAACGCACCATTATTCAAAAAGTGCTGATATTGTTGTTCCTTAGTGTAGCGTTCCATGACTACTAATCGCAAAAATGGCAAATGACAGATGTTAAATTTTCAGTTCCGCCAACCTAACAGAACGACAATGGCGCGTACTTTAAATCTTGCGCTCTTGTTGGGACATCCTAATATATATATACAGTTATGTATATTATATGTTTGCTTACGTCATTTTCTCGAGTTTATCCTTTTGACCGACGTCATATATCCTTAGGCGTGGAGAGTCACCAACACGCAAATTTCGATCAAGCCTATCCTTCAGTTTTGCGACCCAGAATTCCTCTCTTCTGCCTACAGTATAAAATAACCTCTTTAATGTTCGTACTTTGAAATGTAATAACCGAAGAACCGAGTCTAAAATACGTATAAAATTCAGAGAGGAGTAAAATATTTTCCACCACAGGAAGTAGGACATAGATGCTTCAATTGTATTTACCCTTATTATCCGACAGTTTGAATGTAAGCTTTACTGGCAAGAAGGTTAAATGTCAGCAACACGAAAAACTTCAAACTCTAACCATTCAACGTTCAGTTAATAAATCAAGTACAAGTATGCGTGTAAATTTTGTTTACAAAGGTCTTCTGTATGTTTTTTTTGTTACGAAAAGGACTTCCGTTGAATGTAGGTCACACGGCAGTGGAGAAACCTTGCCCTAACTGGGAAGGGTTTAAGACTATTTTTTGTTTCTTTGGGCAATGATTTCATGCATTACATTGAGCTTCAAATTGTTCCCTGTTCGAAATATCCGACATTCTGGTTTTGCCTTTCCGTCAGAAGCATACTAAAGAAATTTACTGGGACACGACAAGACGAGAAGTCTGTGGCTTTCATAGGACAAAGTCATAGAGAAAGCGGTTTGTGACCAGAAATTGATGCACGAAGGAAGAAAGAACTGTGGGATAAAATGCATTCTTTGCCGTGTGTACTAACCGATTAAAATGTTATTGTCTGTGGTGGATTTACCCTGTTCCGACCTGCACTGCTGACGTCAAAGATACACTTGTCATCAACCAATACTTCACACATCTTCAGGGTAGTGACTATTTGCTCGGATTAGGATAGCTTATGCGGCATACATATTACGCCACAGGCTTGACAAATGAGGAATCATATTTCGAAAGCTGGTAGAAGCAAGAGATTGTTTCAACTTCTAAGGTTTCTGAAGGACCTTTTCCCTCCCCGCCTCACATTTAGTGGATAACGGGGGGCGAATTCCCCAAGGGTATAGAAGTCGTAGCCCCAAATGCAGGAATTTTAGTGGTACACCTGTTGTTGGGTAAGCTAATCACTAGTTTTTAAATGGTTAATTGAATGGCAAAATCAGAAAGAATATTTACAAGATCAGCATGACAAAATTTTATAAACAATAAACGCAAAACCATGGAAAGTCCTGCTACATAAAGTACTAGCAGAAACTGAGATTTTCAAGAAATTCTTAGAATTTATAGAAACTAAAGTTTCGGTTCCTTAAAAAAAACTTTCAATCTGTCCTTCTCCTGACCCACACAAATCCAGTCCTTAACATCATATCACAGTGCTTAGATCCGTTTTAGTGTAGTCGTCCCTTCTGGATATCCAATCATTAGGCTGTCACATCTTTACTTGTTTTCAGACATCAGTTATGAGAGCATTTCTCGTCTGTCCGATGTGTGTTACACATCTCTCATCTCCCCTAATCATTTATCTCTCTTATAATAATGTATTTGACGAAGAATGCTGCCAAAATTTCCTTTGCCAGCAACTTTCAAAACCTAACTATGGGGACTTCTGGTATCTGTAACTAACTCCATAGCTAAGAGCCGTTCTTGAGAAAGTATAAAGAAAAAGTCCTCGTCTAGGCTCTGATTATTACCACCAAAGTCACCAAAAAGAAAGTTATCTTTTGTAGGTAAACATGGTCTTCTTATTATTTGTAAATACAAAAAAAAAAAAAGGAAATTTAACCAAATTATGTACTAGAAGTGCTGCAAACACAGAGTGGGAGAGAAGTCGCCATACACCCACACAATACGCACCCAAAATCGCTTTAAATTAACACAACACAGCTTTTAAATTTCCATTCAGCGTTCCCCATTGAAGTCGATAAGGAAACGATTTTCAGTGCTTGGTGTGCCATCGTCAACAGCGTGAGACCAAGTGAAGAAATGCTTGAAAATTGGGACCTATCGCCCGACATTCGTCAACGAACTATCGGATGCCTTGCTCTGTTGGACACATTCCCAAGCGTGGTATCTCGCTCAACAGTCCTTTTAAGTGACAGATATGCTATCCTTTGCAGTGCGAGCGACAGAAATTTCATGATTTGGTTAAAGAAGTTTCCCCATTGCAAGCAGGAGATTGAGCATAATCAACAGCATGTGACAATCCGGGCGGGTACGACATCACTTTATCTGATTCGATGAAGTCCCGAACACGACATCTCATTCGAACGTGGCTCAAACCTCAGCTCAGAGGCAGGGGACCCATACGATGGGGCAACGCATACTTCGCCATTTCTGAGAGAAGTTTTGAACGAACTTCTTCCAGCCCGTTGGAATGGCCGATGTTCACCGAAGTCTCCGGCGCCATTAAGAAGGCCATCGCTTATTACCGACCTTACCGCCTCGGACAACTTCTTGTGGGGTTCGTTGCTGGTGTAGCGAAACGGAACCAGCAACGATGATTTGTGCAGAGCTGCGTAAGATGCCTTTCGCACCATGAATCCACAAATGCTCCGACGCATGCCAAAGACAACATGGAGGGTAATCCGCTTGTGTGTTCAGTATTACGGCGCACATACGGATCCACTGGCTATATACAACCAAGTAGTACATCAGTGATTAAAGTTAATTATTACTAATTATGTTTACACATTGCTTGGTGTACGACGTCTTCTCACCAACTCTGTGTATATTGATTTTCAACTTATACAAATTCGGCTCTTAACCAATAAAATCGTCTGTAAATATTATAAGATTGAAACCTTAATAGGTAAAGGTGGGAGTAGGGTAAAACTAATGTTCAACCTGTATATCGTGTCACAAAGCACAGAGAGGGAGTAGTGTTCAGGCTTTTCTGTTCCCTTAACTTCTGCATTACATGGGGGTGGGGGAACAGTGTTGGTGGTTAACACAACACATCGGTCGCTTCACCCCTTACGAATGACCCGATACCCATTGTACAGGAGGCTGGGTGGGCTCCAGGGATGTTCTGGACTGCATGGAATGCCTGGGCACCATCGGGATCCGATCTCCGCACTTTCAGTCCGTAGTGACTACGCTATCTCGACCCACATTCTTAATCAGTTTAACAATAACATGTGGTTTTTGAGTGTTATTTATCATTTTTATATGTTCCTGACTACTGCCTATAATAAAATAAACATGTTGCACATTAGACAGTCAGTTTTGTCTAAATAGTACCATTTATTAATCAACACTTATGCACCACACTATGTACTACAAATCACATATCCGTTTCCGCTCCGTCGCGTTTCGCTGTCTACTGACACCATCTTCAGGAAGTTCAGTCTAACAGTAAATTCTTCGCAACGTATCAAATGTTAACAAGCATATGTTGACCTTTTGTTATAAGATCGCAGTTTTCTCAAACACAGGTGCACAATTTTGCGTATCATTAAAGTTCTTTCAGAAATAATTATGTCTATGTGATTCAGTACACATAGTGTGGTGCACAAATATTGGTGAATAAATGGTGGCAAGAACAAGATGCACATTACGCACGACATTAAGATTGTCCAATTACATTTGCTATCGAAGTTCTTTTTATTCACTTATATCGGTAACAGCTCCTCAGCTGGTCAATAAATTACTCGTCACGAAGTTCAGGCTTATTCAGTTTCAATGTCTGAAAGACAACAAATTATTTTGTGCTGCCAATACAGTATATCCGTTACAGGACACGATGCTATAACACTGAGTCGAGATAGTTAGATCTCGTTTTGTTAGAGAAAGAGAGAGAGAGAGGGGGAGAGGGAGGAAGGGGGTTTCACGAGAGGTGAATGGACCCACTGACTGTGGATGGCAGAGAAACGTACACAAAAGTATCTAACTTGACGTAGGTAGGTGTTTCAGTACCAACATGATTGCTAAATTTTATTGTAGACCCCTATTAACTCAAAAGATCTACGGAGGTTCGTTCGTGAAGTGAGGTACTGTAGGGAGAAAGGAGACGGCAACAGTTTGAAACTGGACATTTCTGTCATAAAATTTGTTTACGTAATTTGTAAACAAACAATATCTTGGGTCTGAAAATAAAAATAAATCACACAACGATGTTCGAATAGAATGCGTTTCCATAGCGACGCAAACGAGAAGTATAGGAGGGGATATTTCAATTCTTACACGAATTATTGGAATGCGTCTCTCTTGCACTTCGTTGTGATGACGCAGTAGAGTACATGTGTGCTAGACAAATTACCATGTCTTACTACCCAGATAATGAAACTGAATTATGTTGAATATAAGATAAGAATAATAGTTTTTGCGAAAGTATGTTAGATTCTTCATGCTTTTCATACATTTCGATCTCCTCCGTCCGCTCAGCCCGTTGTGTCTATTTACTTGCAGCATCACGTTTGCATGAAGCATTTGAGTAAGTGAGAGCGACTGCTTTTCATTAACTCATTTTAGGAGAAATGGTTAAAAGAGAGAAATATTCCTAAATATGTTAACAATACAGTTCAATCCAACTCAGCTTATTGACACGCGGGCTCAGCAGTGCTGGTCCAGTTGCTAACTAACACACGAATACGTGAATATACAAATAAAGAGACATAAAACAACAGCACGAAAACAAAAAACAAAGAAGGATAAAAGTAAGGTAATTGTGAGTGAATAATAATAATAATAAGTGATAATCACAAGTTATCCCGATAGTAATATCATCTACGGGAGTAATTCCAAAGTCACTGTCACATAGTCTAACAAGACTTCACTTGCACCCCAATACATATATACAACTGCAAAAATCCGTAATTCTTGGCACATGTTCAATTGTAAGAAACTTTTTAAACTACAAGTAAGACCACCAGCCTAATCCTGCTGGTTACTACATCCCAGGATAGGTGAATATTTCTCAGCCAAAGCTGAGAAGTGAAAAATTTGATAATAATAATAAAGTGTATGAAGAGGGAGATGTCACAGTGTTGTGGAATCAAGCAGTACACATAGACAGAGCAGTTACAGCAAATAGGCCAGATATAATAATTAAAAACAAAAAAGAGAAAACATGCACAGACAATACCGGAGCAACATACCGGAGCAACATACCGGAGCAACATACCGGTAAAGCACGAAAACAACAAAAATGGATTTGAGTAAGGTTTCATCCTCTGCCCACGTACAAACGAACTCACTAAGTGACCATTGCTTCCCCGGTCTCCACCATAGGGCTGTTTAACACTGAAGGGAAACTCTTTCTTTCTTTCTTTATTTCTTCATTCCTTCATTTCTTACTTCCTCCTTTGATCTCTTCAAACCAATCATTGTAGGTGTAGAGGGTTTTTGTTGCACGTGACCGAACTCAATAAAACACACACACACACACTGTAGGACTCTCCTGGACGAGATATCGGCCTGTCGCAGAGACCTGTACCTGACAACACACAACATTCATAGGAGACAGACTTCTATGCCCCCGGCGGGATTCGAACCCGTAATCCCGTTAAGCGAGCATCCGCAGACCCACGCCTCAGACGGAGCATCCAGGCGAAAGGAAGATCCCCTTCCACAAAATTCCGACAGACTCGTAATTTAAGGGGAAGTCTTACCGTGTTGAAACATGTGGAACATATACGCCTACTACACTGACAAGCAGCACCAAGTTTACACATGCTTTCCGAGAATGTTTTTCTGCAGTCGAAATCTTCCAACGGCCATCTTCTTCTCCGTTCGTCCAGAGGCCACGGCACGGTTCATGCTGTTATTCGCCGGCTTCTCACCACTGATGACGATGTTCGATTCCAGGTCATTTCATGTGGTATTGATCGTGGGTAAGTGGCTCCAGGACTGATTTTGCTTCACTTATTCAGCTTTTTCCTGTCCATTATACCGCCACAAATGTTCCGTGTTCGTATTTAGTAATCTACTATAGGAACACCTCTAAATGCTACACTTAAAAGAAAAGCAGACAGGCAATATAAGTATGACGTAACACTGAGGCGCGTTCTTGCAGCCATTCTTACAGTGGAAAAGCGATAATTGTTTCTTATTGCGATTGTGCCTGTAGCCTTGGGTATCCAGCATGAAATTAGCATGCACCATATTGTCATGTGTGGCCTGCCCGTTCTACATACTTTTCCACGTTATCTCATAAAAGCTAAGATTTAAAAAAAAAAGAGAGAGAGAGAGGTTTTTGAAAACAAACTGTGTTTAGGATTGCCTGTACAAATTTTTGTGAAACATTTCTCATTCTAAGAAGAACTGAGGGAGATATGATCAAACGTATACATTAGTCTTCATGTAAAGTACCCGTTATTTCTGTCCGATCTTAATGAAAACTGAATATTCACGACGTATCGAAAAAAAAAACCTGAAGTATCAAATTTCATTAAAATCCGTCCAGTGGGAGCCGAGTTGTTCCGTGCGGACAGACGGACAGCCATGATGAAGCTAATAATCGCTATCGCAATTTTGCGAACGCACCTTAAAGTGTTTATCAAGGCATTGAGTGGTGAAGTAAGACGCGAAATGTGTAATAAAGTTTCATATATACTACGAAGGCTATATCCTCCATTACGAAGCATAAATATACAATGTGTTAGTAGCGTATAGAAATCAATATACAATTTTGGTGGGGAGACGTTAGAAAACGCCGCTTGGAAGACCATGCAGAAGACGGGGCTATGTTACGATGGATCGTAGGGAATATATCGTGAGAATAGCAGGTGAATGCACCTGCTTACGAACTTGTTGGCACCGATGACGTCAGACTTTGTGTTCTGCTGCCTTAAAGTAAGAGACCGATGCTTTAATGTTGAAGATCTTATGGCTAGCGCCATTATTTTGCTAATTAAACCTCTGAAGACTTGCTGTCTTCAGTTCCTGTCGGTGAACGATCTGAGCCTGTTATAAAGAGTAGATTGTCAATGCCGTTGAGGGAAATGATCGATGTTAATTCTGATAGTAGCACGGAACACATCGGCCTCAATACACTATGTGATAAAATGTGCAGTTTTAATGGTAAGAAGAGAAATGTGATCTACGAGTAGTGGTGATTTCTTACCGACGTTTCGGGACAAACTACCGGCCACATGAATTCTTTAGGTTGTCCCGAAACGTCGGTAAGAAATTACCACTACTCGTTGCGTAATAACCCGGGAGAACTCAGTTTTCATCGACTGCGCGGTGGAAGCCTGAAATTACGCTTTTTAAATGGTACTTCACATTGTACATGTATTTACGTCTGGTCTGTAAGGGGTGATTTACATTGAGGAACTTGAGAGGACAATTCTGTGTAATTCTTACGCAGTTAAACCGCAGTTGAGACGAACAGGGAATGTACGAGTAATTCAGAGTTGACAGCTGCGATCTGACGAAGGTAAATAACTCAGGCCGCAATGCATTCCTAGTTACTCGTAATTGCTCCTTTGTGGGCTTTCGATGTACGAACCGCTGTGATGCCGGACACCGGTAATGGCGCTCGGTTGGCTGCTGCATGACTTGTACGGTAGTCGAGTGGCGTGCGCAATACGGTCACGTGACGCGCTTCACTTGAAGGTTGCTTGGTTGCATCACACGTACATAGACATGTGCAAGAAGAAGAAAAACAACTTCAACACACATGAAGGAGTTGGAGCGAGCTCCGTTGTACCTCTTACAAGTTGCTTCGCTCCGGATAGTGAGTATGAAATCCTAGATCATACTGGACGTACATAAGGGAACTGCATGCAGTTGCATAAGCTAGGGTAATTTTTACGGCAGAAAAGTTACTAAAAAAGCGTTTGGTGGAATGAAGTGGTGCTGGGGGGAAAGAGACTTTCCTTGCCACATTCCGCGTTCCTAGACCAGCTGCATTCTAAGCTAGTGCAGTTGCATTCATGACGTCATAAAACTATAAAGACAAATTTTGTTTTGTAAATTGAATGTAACAATTTTGCTGCTAAAATTTGGAGAAAAATTTTAAAAAATCGCTCTCTTTTCGAGCGCAGTATTTTAATGTTGGCACCAAACCACGAGGCCGTGATCGTGTTCTGTTTTATTTTTTTCTACCGAATTTCTTTCTTGTTTCTTCCGCTTTATCTTCTTCCGTAATATATTTTCGCTTACGTATCTGTTGGTATTGTGACCCGTAAATATCCAGATTCCTTATTCTGCCGTTGTTAGTCGAGCACATTGTCCTTCTGGAAAAGTTCAACGGTCGGCCGTACAAATTCGTCAATTTTAACGTAAGAAAAAAAAATTGCTGTTTTAGTCCATTGACGTAAGCATGCGCTCCATTAAGTCGAGTCTGCGTTTATTGCTACCGTTCCTCTTTCAGGACCGGGCGTGAATTTTATAATGCTTAGCAATGAAGTTCTCATTCATGTATTAGGTCCTTCGAGTTTGCCAAAAATTGACATTATTTTCGGATATTACACACCGCAGGCTTAGGACGACCATAAGAATTTCGTTTACATTGAATATGACATCTAAAGTAAGTCGTATGGGTACCATACATGTAAAGTATACTACATTAATAATTATGTTTTTGAAACAAATGTAGGATGGGTCCTACTAAAAACGAATGGGCGTTTTTTTAATAAATGTCAAAACGTACAGCCTTTTTTTGTTCGACCAGGAACTTCTATATATTGCATTCTGAATATATTGATGATAAGGGGGACATATATTGATAGAAGGTATACACGTCCGAGAGCGGACAAGAGAACACTGCATGCGCACTCGCGCCAAGAAGTTGTAATTACAGAGACAGACAAAAGAGAAGGAAAGAACTAGTTATGACGTATACGGGAGTCGAACTCGAACCCTCACATTTCTATTCTCCTTGGAGCACGCTGCAATCAGGAAATCGCCATTGAGAATTTTCTTGCTTGTGGAATGTATTAATAACGTGACATTCGGCTTCTTCATTTGCGGAATAATCGTGTCTTTGTGAAGGAAAGACGTTGCCACGTCGCAGATCTTTAGTGCAGAAATATGTCAGTGCTGTGTTACATATTCGCACTCTGTACGCTGTAATAATGGCGTTTATCTCCTCCCTGCTTGCGGAGGAATCGGTTTTCAAGTTACGCATTAACAAGGTCTATTGGTTTAAAATAATTGAAAGGCCTAATGCTGTAAAATTAGAATGAAAGATATACTGATAAAGAGATCAAATTGAAAAGATTTGTATAGAAATTATGAAATTATATTATTAAAAGTGAATCCACGTTGACAAATTTGGTGTTCGAACACAAACTGACGCCTACGGGCAGGCAGAATTGCGTCGCTGAAGTTTACAAATTTAAGTGGTTCATACATTAGGGGTGGTCAGTGCTTGTGTTGCCTGTTCGAGATTTACGTCAACACTTTCTCAGGCACTCTCCAAACAAAAGAGGTTTCACCAGTACTGACTGTTAAACCGCAGCTGGTTAATTTAATGACACAGCATATTTTGTGTGTGATTCAGTGAGAATGACAAGTGCTTAGTTACTAAAGGAGCACAAATCTGTGGTAACCACTGTAATAATAATAATAATAATAATAATTTATTTCATTACTCCAAGGAACAGAGTCCTTCTTGAGATGGTAACCGGTTCTCATCTAGTCCCATTCCCCGCATGGTATGAAACCAGCTTTTATAACAGCCCGCCACCTGTCCCTATCCTGAGCCAGATCAATCCAATCAATGCCCCATCTCACTCCCTGAAGATCCATTTTAATATTATCCTCCCATCCACGCCTGGCTCTTCCCAATAGTGCTAGTAGTTGAAGTCATTATTATTATTAGTAGTAAATAATTTTATTAAAATGTATAATAAAGGCATAAACATTAGAAGAATGTGGTTGTATTCCATTCTCTGATGCTGGGAATTTTCTCGTCTGACCATCCGCAGCCAAGTTATTGTGAGGGCTGTGATATCGTCGTCGTAGTTGCCGCTGCAGACGTCGGTGCTAATATAGCCGTACCAACACTTCATAGGTGGATCTGCGATCACTCGTCTACCGTCTCTATGAACAGCAAATTTTGTTGTCTGTTTTAAAATAAAGCGAAGAAATTGATTGTGGGTTACGGCTGCGTAACTCGACATTACGGCTGGTACATTTTCACCACAAAAAGCACAAAGCGGAATCAAGAAAGACCTAAAGCGGCACAAAAGCCCTCAGTATTTTTCGACTTCGGACATCATTTTGAGTGACACGGCCTTTCTTAGACACAAGATATTTTGGGCTGCCTTTATTTTTAGATGAGGTAACCTGCTGCAACCAACGGGTCTGCTTTATTACCAGAAAGTAACAACTTTCCTGGCAGGCTGCTTCTTTAAATACAGGCCTACACTGTGCTACAACAAAATTAAAGAAATTCAATGCAGACTAATGCGTGAATATGTGGACATGAAGTGCCGAAGACTTCATTATCATACGGTATGATGCCTTGTGCACTGGTACATAGGCGTAGGTGCCTGCCTTGCCGAGGGGGTTCCTGTAGCCATTTTCATGGTATATTAAAGAAGAGTGAGAAATATTTCAATTTTCTGGAATATGACGCAATGCAGATTGATACACAAGTATAATTGTTTCGGAGAAGATGGCTATAGCCCTCTTCAGGGTAGTCCAAAAGAGTGAAAAGTTAGTTTAATTTTTTTATTTTAACTTTTTAGCCATATCATTATAACTAGGACAATTTTAATATATTAACGATTTTAAATATTGGGATTCAAAAAAAAAGTGAAATTTTAAATTTTATTAAGTACAACTGCATTAAATTACTTACTCCATGGTGCAGAGTCCTTCTTGAGAAGCTAACTCTTTTGCAGCTAGTCAAGAAATTCCCCGCATTTCACGGTACCCGAAGGTTCATTACCACACCCACAAGCGTCCGCCACCTGTCTCTATCCTGGACCAGCCCATTCGAGTCCATATACCCCCATTCCACCTCCTGGAGATCCATCCTAATATTATCCGCCCATCTACGCCTAGGTCTCCCCAGTGGTCTCCTTCCCTCCGGTTTCCCCATTAAGACCCTATACACCCCCCTCTCCTAACCCAAACTCGCCACATACCCAGCCCATTTCATTCTTCTCGATTTTATTACCCGCACAATATTGGGTGAGGAGTACAAATCATTTAGCTCCTCGTTATGCAATGTCCTCCATTCCCCCGTTACCTCGTCCCTCCTAGGTCCAAATATTCTCCTCAACACCATGTTCTCAAACACCCTCAGCTTCCTTTCCTCCCGCAATGTCAACGACCAAGTTTCACACCCATACA
>Ga0123354_10005159_pt1 | contig 18877 bp, 17 predicted proteins | sample TergutLab28metaG_2_FD_97872 | JGI IMG/M metagenome (GOLD analysis project Ga0123354, IMG submission 97872) | Labiotermes labralis P4 segment gut microbial communities from Petit-Saut dam, French Guiana - Lab288 P4 | ecosystem: Host-associated > Arthropoda: Insects > Digestive system > Gut ...
AAGAGTTTGTTGGGGGGGGGGGGGTTTTTCTTTTCCAGATGTTACACCCCTCCCTTCACAGATAAGGTGTGTGGGGGGGGGGGGGGGGGGGGGGAGGTTAAAAACTATGGGGTCTGTTCACAATATTAAATACACATTTGACAATGTTATGTCAGCAGGACCTATCAGTAGATGATTTACATGACCTTCGATTTTGATGAACTTATAACAAATCAAATGTATCAAAACTGAGTACTGGAGAGGCCAGTTGTAACACCTGTGCCGCTATTGCCTTGGCTAGTATGTAGAGGATATTATGAAACAACTGAAACTTACCTTTAAGTACAGTACTGCCAAGATTAGGTATGATTTAGAACATTTATTAGTAGACTTCAGACATTTGGGCACTTGGCAAGTTTCAGGTACCTGTGGAAGTCCTGAACCCAATAAATAGGTAGGCACTCATTGTTAGGAAATGGGCACTAAAAATTGACTTTCACTGACATTGCAAGAACTACAAAACCAACACCACCATCACCACCAATGTTACAACCACCCACATCACTGCTGCCACCGCCACCACCACTACCAACACCACCAGTGTTATCAGCACCACCACCCCACTACAGACCTTGTACAGTTAATTCTGTATAGTCTGTTTCTATCCAAAGTTTAATCAGCACCTTTGGTGTTAATGGAATATGGATTACAGTTGGTCCATTTTTCTGCAGTTCTTAGCATTCATACATATACAATTTAGACGTGAGACTACAAGTTAATTTATCAGTGTGTCTCATTGTATCTTTTATATGTTTCAGGTATGAAAATCCATCCCCATCTTCATTTGATTTCACCTCACATGGTCAAGAAATCCAGTTTGGTAATACTGGTTTTATTCGCTCATTGCTTCATCCCATGAAGCTGCTGTTTAACCTCTCCATGATTAAATATCCCACTTTATTGTCATCATCCATAACCAAGTGGTCAATCACCTTGTTCAGTGAGTTACATTTTATTACATTCTGCTTCATGGGGTAAACTTTTATTAGCATAGAATAGTGGATGTTACAAAATTGTATCACAGTTCTTAAATTCTGTTTATATTTTTCAGCCACAATTTCATACAATGCTAATTTTTTTTTTTGCTCATATCATTCAAACTCAGTAAAGGAAACAGTCCTGCCAAATAGGGTCACTTACATGAGCAAAAATAAAACAAACTAAATGCATGACAAATGGCTGTACATACTGTACATGCCATGAAATATTAGGAAAATTCTCATGATATGTGTTCAAAATGAAATGAATGGAAAATCTGAGATGTATAAATTAGTGTGTATGGTATGGCAGGCATTAAATTCTTTAGTAATATGGGTTGTGCAGTCAGGTATTAACTTAAGAGCAACAGCAACCTGAAGACTGTAATGATTCTAAATATACATAATTATTCTGTTTGTATCACACAGAAAACATTGTCCTTCTCTGCAAAAGTGCCAGAATGTTGTATAGAGAAATATGTTTGTTTAATGTAAGAATTATATGGAACACCTAAAAACATTGCATGAACAAAATCAGAGCTTTTGTGTAAAATCTGGTGGACTGTATGGTCACCAGTATGTTTTTTACAGGTACAAAAATGCAATTGTTACCAGCTGGGCTGTCATTACAATAGTGCAATGCATGGGAGTACAAGTTAACTAATACTGTGGAACCAGAAGTTCCAGCATTGCAATTAAAGAATGAGATAAAACAATCAAAATAATCTGCACATCATTGCATCTAGTTTCCTTGATCTCTTCCAAACTACATCTTTGTAGGATATGCATGAAGAATTCCAGTCCAGAATACTGTTCTTGTAATGCACACCAAGAATCTGTTTATGTCGTGTAGATGGACTGAGGAGCTCAAGTATAGTATGGGAACAGGACCTTGTATTTCAGGAGCTTTCAATGATTTTGCACAACCAGGTATGTTACTGCCATTTTGTATTTGCCAATGCAAACTAGAACCTTATCAATGTTAAACTGTTTTCACTGCATGTAGAATACCATAGAAGGACACAGTATGAAAAAATAGTAGATACATTTGGTAATGAGTGACATATGTAAAAATCAAGCTCTTCCTAAGATCTGCAGAATGAAACCCTTCTATAAGTTTGGGACTGCCTCTGTACACAACAGAAGCTTGTTGCAATGTTATTTGCTTCTGAAATACACTGTCTTTTCTTTTTCATTTGTTATGAGTGTTTACAGAGACTTGGGAACATCACTGTTTTTGAAGACAGGTTTTTGATATGGCTTAATGTTTACTTGGTTTTTAGACCAAATTTAGTATCACATGTTTAAAAATACGTTATTAAGCCAACTCAGTTTTTTCCTGTTATCAAGTGTAAGGGTGCAGCTTTGCTTACTTAGAAAAGAATTTTAAATGAGTACCACCAAAGCAAATGAAGCACCCCATGAACACTGATTTGGAAGAAAAAATTGGCATGCTATAATCCTCAATCCAAAATATCGTCAACATATCTGCTAGAATTTATGTGTGATATTTTACACTTTATGCATTTGCATTTTATGAAATTTTCATAGTTCTTGTCTTTGTTTTCAGGTGTTTTCACAGTTGGCCTCTGTTCCATAATCATATACGCAGGAAATTATCTGCAAGATCTCAGCATTTGGGCCATTGTGCTGGCCGTTGTATGTTTCTTTCTGATGCTCCTTACTTTACTGGTTATTGGCAGGCAGCCCACATCCAGTGTGAAACTATTGTTCAAGGTGAGACAACCTTCAGCATTCAGAATAAGTATGTAGGAGAGCATTAAACTTCTGACCTTCCTGTCTGTGTTGCAATGTGTATGGGTGTGTGTACAGAGATACAGAGATGGGTTAGAATTGAAATGAGGTTTCACCACAGTGTGGCAATACAAGGCCTGACACATACATATATGTATACATACATAGCTTTAGGTTTCTGTGACCGTGCATTATGAGCAAATTGTGAAGAGAGAGAGAAAACCAACAAGATGCAACAATAAGATGTTTATTATCAACACTGTCTCAACATGTTTTGGGCATCATTATGCCCATCTTCAGGAGAATAAAGACCATGTGTTACTGCATGTGGTGTGCTGCACTGGTTCTGCTGGATGTGGTTGGTAGCGGTTGTGGGGCACTGCGTTGCAGGGTGTGAGCACTGTGAAGGTTACTGTTCGACTCGGTAACCTTCACAGTGCTCACACCCTGCAACGCAGCACCCCCACAACCACTACCAACCACATCCAGCAGAACCAGCGCAGCACACCACATGCAATAACACACGGTCTTTGTTCTCCTGAAGATGGGCATAATGATGCCTGAAACATGTTGAGACAGTGTTGATAATAAACATCTGATTGTTGCATCTTGTTGGTTTCCTCTCTCTCTTCACAATATATACCTAGACATCTACATGCATACATACATATATACATACATTTGTACATATGTACACATGCATGCATGCGCACACACAAACACACACACACACACACACACACACACACACACACACACACACACCCTGTCCGGAACCAGATCAATACAGTCCACACCTCCATATCCCTTTTGACGGTATATTTTAATGTTCCATCTATGCCTTTATTTGATGATTAAGGATTTCTGACTAACATTTTTTATGAACAACATATAGAGGCTGAACTTCATGGGACTGATAAAGGTATTGATATAACTGGAAATGAGTAGCTGATGACCTGTTAGCTTCTCAAGAAGGACCCTGCTGCTTCAAGTTAGACATATAACTATACCTGCCCTGAAGTGTTAATTTTTTGAATGTGTAATTCCACTGTTCTGGAGCAGTCAGGGCTGGAACTAGGCTGTAGAACCAAAGGAAGAATAAGAAATTCCCTTGTTTATTCCATTTATGATACACTGTCTGAAGTGCATTGTTAATGCTATTAATATAATTTTCAGTGTTAAAGCTGGTGGTAATAATTCTGTACAAGGCTGTGTTTTAAAATGTATATAGATAATTTTGGGTGTTATGTAAAATGCTAACAGGAATGTGCAGTATGTGACATTTAGAATTTTACATTTTCTGAACCGTACATCATGATACATATATGTGAGAAAAACCAACAAGATGCACCTTTATCTCATTAATGTATTCCAATTAAATTTACCTCTACATGTTTCGAACAAACAAGTTCATCGTCAGGAGGTTATTTCTGTACCCGCAGCGTATAGTATTTCACATGCATGAATGGGGTGTCCAGCCGTTAACACGATGTGATTGGAACTGTTCTTTCATTCCAATCGTATTGTGTTACCAGCTGGACACCACATAGATGCGTGAGGAGTACTATATGCTGCGGGTACAGAAATAACCGCCTGATGATGAACTTGTTTGTTTGAAACATGTAGAGGAAAATTTAATTGGAATAAATTAATGAGATAGAGGTGCATCCTGTTGGTCTTTCTCTCAAAGGTTTTGAATGTTTGTTATATAATGAGGAACATTTTGCCATCCAGTTTCACGTCTTGTTGTGTGATGTCCTTTGAGATGATCATAGTGTGTTTTGTTCTTTTTGAATGGTGGTGGCTTGACCCAGTTGATTGAACACAGTGGTATTTTATGTCATGTTAAGATTTGTGTTTTTTCATGTCTTTGACTTAGTTTTAGGACTTCATCGAGGGGCCCGTTTACAGAGAGGTATTGTTATGACTTTAACAACCAAATTATTCATTACCTAATGTGTATTTCACCATGTATGTTATCATAATACCTATTTTTGTCGGGTATACCGATTTTACTCATGTTGTATTGCTTATATTTTGTTTGATCATGTATACAGGCACAGTCATCCCAAAAGGTAATCTAAGCTTACTTCTAAACCCACACAGATGCACACACATACATGCAAACGCAATGAGGAAGATTTTTTGTTGGTTGCACAGTGCATTGTAATATAATCATATATTCACATAATGTAAACTAACAATGTTTTATGCTTATGTTGACGTATTTAAAGACTTTTTTTGTATTTTCAGCATAACCACACTCTGATGTACCAAGGTGTAACATACATGTAAACATGTATCATACCGTACCTGTACTTATTACAGCTGTCTTCCTGAAGTTGAGCCCTTGCGTACAAAACGTGCACATGTAGAAAATAGAAGATATTGTGAAAATTAAAAATTAAATTTATTTTAAAAAACGGTGAATTTTACTAGTTTACATTATATGACAATGAAGAAACTCTTGTAAATATGATGAGTAGAGTTCTTGAAGAAAAAAAGAGAAGCCTTTACCTTTGCAATGAGATTAACATTTTCTTCCCATTGGATATTATGTGTAATGGATATTATGGTATATGATGTGAAACAGCGTGTTACATTTATACCTAATTCTGAGGCATGAATGAGGTATTGAAACATGTGGTTTGTGTACTGTTCTTCTCTTCAGGTTCCTCTGGTGCCTGTTGTGCCTGCTGCCAGCATATTCATCAACTTGTACCTCATGTTAGTACTTGATGTCTACACCTGGATACGATTTGGTGTTTGGCTGGCAATAGGTAAGTTTTCCTGCAGCAAATATAACTGAATTTTAGATCAAGACCTGCAGACAGCTTTCTTGTTACTCAACTAATTTTGCTGTAACATTCATGTTCTTAATGCTTTAAACACAAGGGCAAATGAAGACATAAAGGCAGTTTATTAATAAACAAGAATACAGAAGATATGAAGTGTTTAAATATTGTTAAAGATTACAGTCTTCAGGCATGTGGTGCCCTGCAATGTGTGCCAGCATTCTGGATGAACCTGGGTAAAAGAGTAAGCTATGTGGTAAAAGATGGTGGAGGTACAATGAACAGAAGGCAGGAATCAAGGTACTGAGCAAGCCAGTGAGGGGTGATGCAAATAAAGAGAAAGGAGGGCAGGAACAAGGGCATTGAGCAAGCCGGTGGGAAATGGTAGCCCTTTGAATCTTTTGCCATTTAGAGAGTGTGGACAAGAATGTAGGAGGAAAAGAGATGAGCAGAAATGTTTTCAGATAATGTCCATCTTTTGTGTTTCTTCACAGTGTACTGATTGTTTTTATGTTTTGGAGTAACATACTGTCTCCATCTTCACGGTGACTGAATTGGATCAGGTAGAGGCTTAAGTGAAGCAGTGGAAGAAAATAGTTCTGTATATAGGGAGGTCTGAGGGAATTTTACGAATATCATCTATGTGGAATGGCGAAGAAGTGACGGGACTTGTTCCAAGTGAATGGGAGTTGAGAATTCAAAAAGCAGCCCTTTTCACAGCATCAGCCATTGGGTGGATGTAGAAATAATGTGTCTTCTGGGAAATGGATGCCTGTACCATGTGGCTTAGTCTTCCACCTTAAAGATGGAGGCAGCAGGTTTCTACCAATAATTGCTTCCACTCTAACAAGTGAAATGGTCTCACATCCCAGAACATTTTTATATTCACTGCTGCGAGAACCTCACATCTCGTGTGTGAATCTTCAGTATAGCATCTCTATAAGAGTTAAGGTTTTTACTGTGGTGAAGCTTTGGAACATTCTGATCTATGCTGACAGCACAGTGTACTCTGGTAGGTGGCATCCAAGTGCTTCTTAGTGCCACTGGATTTGGGGTATACTAGGCTGCATTGAACACTGTGTAAAAAGGAACTTTGTTTGTGTTCTGTGCCAAATAAGTTGGTTGATCAAATCATGAGGATGTTGGCATGTGAAACACATGGGAAAAAAGGAAATGTTTGCAGGATTTTGGTGGGAGAATCTGGTGGGAAGAGACCACTTGCAAGACCTGGGTATAGATGGGAGGATAACAGTAAAACAGATTGAAGAAACAGAATGGAAAAGTGTTGACTGTAGTTATCTTGCCAGCTGCAGCAGCTGTTGTAAACTTGGTAATGAAACATTGGTTTTATATAATATGGTGAATTTCTGGACTTTCCAATGAATTGTTAGCTTCTCAAGAAGGACCCTGCTGCTTCAAGTTAGACATATAACTATACCTGCCTTGAATGTTAATTTTTTGAATGTGTAATTCCACTGTTCTGGAGCAGTCAGGGCTGGAACCAGGCTGTAGAACCAAAGGAAGAAGAAGAAATGCCAATGTTTGTTTGGTTTAAGTTATTCTGTATGAAGTGTGTTGTTAATACTATTAATAAATATAATTTTCAGTGTTAAAGCAGGTGGCGCATACAGTAATGATTGTTTCTGAAAGCCTTGACTTCAATTTTCTGTAGCTGTAGACATATACAGTGTGTTTTACGACATGTGGACATTACTGCAGGAGGTGATTTCCTAGGTCTTTGTGATCAAAAAAGTTCATATAAACATGTAGCCGATTGTGGATGGTTATGGAGTTATGGGCATTTTTTACTTCCCGTACATGCCCTCGTGTGAACTGTATTTGGGGAAACAGCTGGTGGGTGATTTACTCAACTTGGTGGCTTATCGTTTGCATTGCAAGCATTATTTTTGCCACCTGACTCGCCCACCCAGCTACAGACAGTTCAGTTTCCATATCTCGACACTTGGAAGGTATTTAAAGAATGCGGGGAAGGTGGGGTGGGTGGGTATTCGCCTGGCCAGTGTATATACTGCATCACTCAGCTACTACCACATGTTCAAGAACCCTTATCACTTACATTACAGTGACTGTGCCGGCTCCTGGTGTTCAGAACAGTACGGCGATAGTTTCATAAACACGTGGGCAGTGGAAGTGGCAGCGTAGAGTGCCTGTTAGTCCCGTACATATTCTCATCTTGGTGCGTCTGTTACGTTCACGATGACATTTACATTTTCAGTTGCAGAGTATGCAGATATGATTTATGTGTACGGTATTTGTGACGGTAATTCAGTTCATGTCGTAGCTGAATATCTGCAACGTTTTCCGAACCATAGAATACCAACCTGAAGAGTGTTTACTCGAGTTTACCATACATTGCGAGATACCAGTACACTTCCTGACATTCACATTGCTGTTGAGCGTGATGTTAATGAAGGTGTCGATGAAGAAGAAGGCATTGTTCGGATGGTACAGAGCAGTCCATGTGTGAGTATGCGAAGAATTGCAAGACGTCTTCGTGTTACCCACACAAGAGTGTGGAGAACACTGCACGCAGAGGGCATGTATCCATACCACGTGCAACGAGTGCAACATCTCGGACCTGGCAATTTTGCTGAGAGGCTGGAATTTTGCAAGTGGCTCAATGGCAGTTGCCAGTTGCTTCGTTACATCCTGTTTACTGAACAAAGCGGAATTCAATTGCGACAGCGTCAATAATACACACAACTCTCATGTGTGGGCAGATGAGAATCCCCACACCACTGTGGAAAGCAACTTTCAAATACATTTTAGTGTCAATGTGTGGTGTGCAATTCTGGATGATCAGCTGATTGATCCTTTCATCTTGGAAGGTCGTCTTACAGGAGAGGTGTACCTCAGATTTCTGCAGGAGGAATTGCCCCATCTTTTGGAGGATGTGCCTTTGAATAAACGAGGTTGTGTGTGTTTCCAACATAACAGAGCTCCTCCTCATTCTTCACGTGAAGTTAGAAATTTCCTGAACTCTCGTTTCCCTGGGTGATGGATCGGACGTGGCAGTCCCCACAATTGGCCAGCCAGGTCTCCAGACTTAAGCCCACTGGATTATTGTGTATGGGATGGATGAAAGAACTGATTTACAGTGTGAAGGTGGTAACGTGAGATACATTGCTTGGTCGCATTTTGGATGCCACAGACCGCGTCAGAAACAGTCAATGGAAGCTGCAACGAGCCACTCATGCAGTTGCGGCCCGTGGTGGCTTTTTTGAAAACCAGCTTTAAGCACAGATCAATTCAAATTAAAGGTAATTTCACAAAGTTAACTTTACATTCGTACTTTAAATGTATCATGTATTATGCTGGTTTATTATTTTGTTCCGTTTATTGTCAATAATTATTACCTTCTATTCTGAGTTTCAAGAGGTCATAACTCCATAACCGTCCAAAATCAGACACATGTTTATACGAACTCTTTTGATCACAAAGACCCAGGAAATCACCTCCTGCATTAATGTCCACAAGTCGTGAAACACCCTGTATATGAAATTGATGTTTAAGACAGTAAGTCTGACTTTGAGAATACATATTGGTGTCAGCAAGACTCTAGGGCTGACTGTGAATATTTATGTTATTGTCAGCAATACTGTAGAACATGCTCTTCATGTAAGTACCAGCAAGACTGTAGAGCTCACTCTCAACGGTAATATTAGTATCAGCAAGAGTGTAGAACTTACTCTTAACACTAATGTTTGTGTCAGAAAGTAGGGCTGACCCATAACATTAACATTAGTGTAAGCAATGTTGTAGAACATGCTGTTCATGTTAGTACCAGCAAGACTGTATAACTCACTCTTAACTAGTATCAGCTAGAGTGAAGAACTTACTCTTAACATTAATGTTGGTGTCAGCAAGTCTATAGGACTAGCTGTGAACATGAATGCTGCTCAGTAGTAAACGTGTATCCTGCAGTAGCCTTGAAAAAAAAAAAAGGAAAGAGTGGAAATTAACACACTGATTTGAACTTCATATTCATGTAGCCAGTTTTGGAATTTCTTAATGCAATTGCACAAAAAGCTTTCTGAATAGTAAGATAATGGTTTGTGTACTATAGACTTTGACCCTTGGAGAACAAAAGATACAAGTGGGTTGAATTGAATGCTTTCAAATCAGTTAGAAATAGAAAATGCTGCAGTTGTCCAGCTTGAAGTTGTCCAGATTTCACACCAATCACTGAGATTAATGTCAGTCATTGTCATCAACATCATGAACATTTACACTTCTATAGCTTGTCTCATTATGTAGCTGGTGCTCACAAAATTTTGTGCCTTTTATCATGTAATTTGTTTAACAGCATTATGCCATATAAGGAGCTTTCCTGTTTGTTATCATTTATAGTAATTTAGAATTTTTTTATGATTAGTATCATGTCTGATCTACCACAAATATCTTTTCGTGGGTGATTCATATGAGTCAGATCATACAATGATGTACCATTAAGATTATAGCCTTGTGGAATGTGATACACACACACACACAAGTAGAGCTCCACTTCTCTGAATTCATTGGGACGGTAAGCCATCCGGATATACAGAAAATCTGGATAATTGGTGTTTTTGTTTGAAAATAGGCTCCATTGGCAGTTTGAAGTTCAGCTGTTGCTATTTACAGTGTGTACCTGTGTCTAAACCTTTCAACCACACCTGATTTGAAGTTCTAGAAGCCATAACACTGTACTGTACTTGATCCAATAACCCTTAATTTCAAGGCAAGTGAGTTGTGTAGAATTCTTGACAAATTTACCCGAAGGGCCAAGCCGAACCGGGTGATTGGCGGTCTGTATAACCAATGTTCAGATAACTGGAGTTCTACTGTGTATGTATTTATGAGCACCAACACTGTAGAGGAATTTTTTTGCTTTCTGGTTTGTCCCTATTTAGTTTCGTCCCTTCTTATAGAGGTAGCAGGTTCCTGTGTAGCACTGTTATGCACATACGAAACTGCATGGTGTTAAATTCCACATGTCTGTGATATTAGCACAACCAAAATTGAAACTTCTGATCTCGCATACTCGATCTTACTTGGAGCTATCACACATCCTCTTTTCTCTTGACATGCACTCTTTTAAAACCCCCAAAATTTCCACCCAGGTAGATGTGTGTAGAAATGTCTGGGTCATTTATTTTTTGTAATTTCATAAGGCTTTTGGATATTTAAAAGGTAATGAAAATGAAAAGGAATATTTTTACTACTTTTCAAAGAGGTATATAATTATAATATTATTACCGTTGTCTGAGTAAAAATAAGTACGAATTCAACAGTTGATCTTCAGAGTGTCTTGGAAAACTATGGTGCGGAAATTCTGAATAACTTGAACTCAGCGAAAAATGCACTTAAATGACCTCTTCCACTGCATATCATACCCATGAAATTTAAGGAACTATTGACAGAAAAGTTTTGAGGGTGACTTATATTTAATAAAATTGAAACTGCTTATATGTCTTCTTTTCTTGGTCTCATTGTTTGCTGATATATCCTCTTTTTTTATGGTCATTAATTGGGAAATGTCATCTCTTCCTGTGATTTATATGTGGTAACCCCGTATCACTGCACAATAAATCTTTGTTATCTGCAAAGTTGTTTGACTTCTTTTGAATCTCGTAAGTCAAACTTATGGTATGCTGGGTTATTTCTATATCTTTTTGTATGTATCATAGACTGGAAGTAGTATTGTGAACTGTTAAGTCCTTGGGGTTTTCACAGTGCTGAGTTGCAAGGTGTGGTTTTCTGGATTGTGACATTTTGTATTGTTAAAAGTAGATAACAGTATAATTGGAATAACACTTTACCTTCATCTTTAGTGCTGAAGTGACTAGTGCAGAAAGTGGCAAAATTATATAGGCAGTGTGATGTTGAAGGTTTGCATCTTCAGAGCTGTGCTGGGTTTATACACTGAAGTTGGAGGAAGCATATTCTTCTGAAATATTATTCATCTAAAAAACTGCACTGCAGAAAACCATAATCTGAAAGAGGGGATTGTCAGTTAATACAAACAGGCTAACTGAAAATACCAGATAAGATAAATTTGCTATTGAATTAGGTACAATTATGTAGCAATGTGGAAGTCCTGATGTCTGTATGATGGAATATGAAATATCTGGATGAACAAGAAATAGCAAGAACATGAGATAAAAAGTGGCATGCCTTAATATTTACCTCTGTGACTCAGACATAGAGAGACAGACAAACAGATTGATGGAAACACACACAAATTCTACCGGAATGGACAATGACTCAAATTAGAGGTCATCAGTAAGCAGTAATTTTGATGCTGGTGTGCTATTCACGCACCTGTTGCTATGTGTTAAGCACAGCTACAGAGTTCAGTTTATAGTTCCAAAGCATTTGGTGAGGTTGAATGGTAAAGGGAAGTGGAAAGAGAATAGAGTCTGGAATTCAGGGAAGAACAAACCATTAAGACAAAACAGCACTGTTGATTACTTTTGAAAGAAAGCTAGGATAGGCCAAACAGTATCATAACGATCCTGTGGGTTGGATTTCTATCAGGGGCAGAGAATTTTTCACTTTTGCACTGAATCTAGACAGGCTCTGGGGCCCAACTAGCTTCTGATTCAAGGTACTGCAGTTGGTTATGCAGTGGTAATTTCTCTGAGGTGAGAAGCTGACCTGTCACCTCTATGTGTAGCTGAGGTTGGAGTGCTTGAAGCTATGTCTGCATTCCTCCATACATTTTTGAACACAATAATTAATTAAGCAAACGGCTGTATCAAGGATATGAGAACAAATGTATATGCAGTTAGATTGGTCTAGATGTTATATTGTAACATTATATTGTAATTTAAGTAGAATGCCTCTTTACTGATCAGTACCATTCCATACTAAAATATGTGATATGGTTAATTTTTTTTTGTGGGGCCTGAAACTTATACAGTTTTTGGGGCCCCCTTTAAGAAAAATTATGTATGGAAGTAAATATTTATTTAGGACCTTGGAAGGGGTCCTGAATCCTAAGCTTCATTAGCCTCATGATATATCTGCCCCTGATGATGCTCCTGGCACATAGGGTTTTTTTTGTGCTTATGGTATCTGCATCCAAGAATGTTGTATCAAAACGTACTATGTACATACACTTGTTTAAGCATGTGTAAGGTACAGTAATTCTTCAGTACACAAGCAGTTGGTTTACAGTTTTTTACTTATATGAGGTGCACCACTTTTTTCTTTTGGTTTTGGCTTATATGCACTCCTTTCTCTTGCAAATTCATCGTTTCTTCCAGGCCCTCTTCCCAGCTGTTACCACTTGCTGATCTGGAATGTCCAGATTCTGATGCTGAAGACCCACCAACACTTTATACTGAATAATTTACTTTTTTAATATCTAATAAACTTTTGTCTTTGTTACATTCATATTTACTCGTATAATAAGGATGCTACCTAATGTTCATGCATTTTCCATGCAACTTTAATTCTGCAACTGTTGTTTATATGTAGGCTGTTGACTAAGAATACCATTTAAAAACAGTACTGATCATTACATTTATTCTGTGCATAATGCAGTGTCATTCTGTCTGGTGTTAAAGGGAATTTGTATGCTTCTGAAGACACTTTTGACCCTGAAATCAATTAAAATTTATGGCATGAGGAGTAATTGCTATTTAATTTTCAAACAGATGAGTATAAAGACCATCAATCACAGCAGCATTGGACAATATTTATTGTCCAGTGCACAACACATTTTGACATAACCTGTAAGTCACAATTAGGCACAAATTAAAATTATTTTAAAACCCCATACAACCCATTTTTTTTTTAATTAAAACGTTTGGGATCTCAGTCTTACCTGTTTAAAACATTATTGTTATAGATTTAAAGCCAAAACTTACTTACTTTGTAAATAAATTATAGGCAGTGTTGAAGTAATACAGCTACATGGCACTTGTGTTACAGTTTTGGATTGCATTTCTCCTTATAATAAATACAAATGGTACAAATTCTTTTGTTGATTTTAATGATCGTATCCCATCCTAGACATGTATGTTATTGTTTATGCTCTCAATTTCTTACATATGTTTCTTGTTAAAATTTATGCTGTTAAATATTTTTATGTATGTCCATAACATGTACTTGGAGGAACAGCTGTCTTTTTTGTGTCAACTAAGTATATCATTGACATGGAGTTTTAAAACATTTCTATGTCTGATGATGATTTATGGATAGTTTTTCTGTGGCACTGCAGCCCAATGGGGGCCATGGTCTCCTCATTCTTGAGGTTTGTATATCACAAACAGTGATGAAATACAGTCAATAGGACTACTCTGGATGAATGATCAGCTTGTCACAGAGACCTCCACATGACAACACACAACACTCATAACAGACAAACATCATGTCCCCGGTGGGATTTGAACCCACAGTCTTAGCAAGCAAGATGCTTCAAACCCATCTCTTGGACTGCGCAGCCACTGGGATTTGCGGTTGATACATTAGTTGAAGCATATTCTAAAATAGACTGTAAAAATTCTCCAGTATATTTGTGCTCTATGGTCTCTTTATTCATCTGTTTATTTACTGATCACATTGCATGTCTGATCCTAACAATAATTTTGTATGAGTTTTTACCTTATGTGCAGTTTTAGAATACTGAATAAAGGTTGTAAACTGGGAGATTACTATTTTAGCAAAATACACACATGTTAATCATCTGTGTCCCCAGGTATTGAGGGCTCTGCTATTCTCTTGCTGCAGTTTGTGGTTATGAGATGTTAGCTTTTACAGTCTTATGATTTGTGATGCCTTGTATTTGGTATGTAGGTAACAGTGTTTTGGGGTGACCTCATCCCTGAATCTTAAGTGTTAAAAAACTGTATCTTATGCTCTGTAAATAGAGCCGGTGAGTTCTTCAAAACATTGGTAATTGTGTAACAAACTATATGATGCCACACCAAAAAAGTGCATAATTTTGCCATCTTCATCACTTTCTCAGTCCCTGCAGGGCAGTGCCTGTAGTAATCTTAAATAGCCTGTAAACTTGTTCATACATGTCATCCATGCATGATAGATAAAATTATATTTAGATTGTAGTCTCTGGGATTTGACACCATGCAATTTGGTGGAGAGATACCAACTTTTGGAGGAACATTATGCCTCCTTCTTCATGGTACAGGAAGTGACAATTCACTGATACTTATCTACCAAGGTACAGCTGTCACATTCCGGAATACCATAATCTTGATACACAGCACTGTAAGACTCAGACTTCACAAATGAGAAGTTGTCTGTTGTCTGTGTGTCAAAGCCTGTAATACCTGTTCTAAAGTACAGATTTGTGTTTGTGGATTCATCTTGAAAGAAAATGGTAAAGAAGTAGGTGTCTGAATTACTATAAGCTAGTGACATGGTTATTTCATTTCTTTGCAGGTTTCCTGATATATATCTTTTATGGACTAAAGCACAGTGAAGAAAGGAAGCATTCAAATGAAAGGGGGGAAAGCAGACAGCTTGATACTCATCAAGATAGTCTTGCTCGTCAAAGCAAGACAGATTCGGTGCTAGCTAAGTACAGCTGTGAACCATCTAGCGGTGCGCCTGACATACCTCAGCACACAAAATTTTAAACCTGTGGTAGGGAATGTCCATTTTTTATGACAGTATGTTGTCTCAGCGAAATGCATTTACTCTGTCACTTGTTCAGGACTTTTAACATGAGCAGCTGTTTAGATCTTCAATTTTTATTCTCTCAAAATGGATGCAATGGGTTCCTCTGGAATGTTGGTAACTGTCTAGAATTTGGATGGCATCATGTTGAATGTGAGGAACTTTTCAGTCTGTATGTTGGGTGAAGGCTTTTTTATTTGGCAATGTGATAGTTTAAGGGGTAGGAAGAGATATTTTACCCTTCAGATCTTGGAAGAGGAATCTCCTGTACTGCACAAAGACAAATGTATCCTTTGCCTCTGCATAAATATTAATTTTTAACGTAAGTTGTAAAGTCAAGCAAATCATAAGTTGAAGGTAACTAAACTTTTTAAACCTTGAAATTGGTTGCAGACTTTCAGTTATATGGATTACCACATCATTACATTTAAAAATCTGTAATAATTAATGTACATTTATATCTCATTTGTATAAAAATGCAATTTTACCCTCGCTTAAAGGTTGAAATGTAGTTAAGAAATATTTGAAGGTGTGATATGGTGCGATTGGACATTATTTTGGAGGAACTATTACTGCAATCTGAAACCTAAGATGGACGCAGTAGTTCACTAACTATCTACCAGACTTCAAAGCATTTCATCCCAGAAGCCAGTTATCTTCACATTCACGTCTATGAGAGCCTCATTTATCACTAAGAAATATTTGTTGACATGTCAGATTTTTAAATCTAGAATCCTTTCCTGTGACTTAGTTCCACCCACTATAGACTGAAATTTCAGGTATTATTTTTCTGTCAATAAATAAATAAATATTCTTGAATTTGAAACAACAGTGACTTGTTTAAAAGCAAAAATGCATATTAATAGCATTTCTCTAATTTTTAAACATGGCTACTTATCAGTTTTGGTATGAGAAAATCGCTGGCCATTACACAGTTGCAAGACTGTCAGGTGTATGAAGCAGATAAGTTGTGAAATAAACTTCTTAAAGACTATTTCCTTGTCCTACTTCTGTGGCCACCAGAATCTCAAAAGAAACATGTTTTGAGTTCCATTCTTTTCTCTTTTGAATTTTTCATGATTTCAATTTTAACTTTCATTATGCAAGTCTCCATCTGAGAAAATGTTCACCAGAATCCAACAGAATCTGGAAGTAGAGTAACTTACTTACTGTATAAGGAATAAATTACATTTTGTACAGATATTTAAGTTATTAGATGACACATTGTCTCTGTCACTGATGCATTTATGATTCAGTGACTGTGCCCTCTGAACAAGAGTTTTCTTGTGATATGCTTTCTAAAAGCAAACCAGTTTTCATGGATGGCAATGCACACGTTTTACAGTCCTTTCAGAGGGTTGGGAACTATAAAGACACTTTTAATACAGGCACAATTCAGTGTTGGAGCAGGAAGAGCTTCAGCATTACACTGACCATATGTTTTTGGAGTGGATCATTGCTCTTGTGATAACAGTGTTGAAACCTTTCATGTGTTTTACCACTGCTGTTTACAATCAGATTTTGCCGTAAGTTATGCATCCACTCTTGTCATAACAGACCAGAGTTTTCAGCTTTAGATAGGATGTTGATTTTAAATTAATAAACAGACCATCAGTTTTTTGGCATGCAAAACACACAGAACACACAACACAACACACATACACACACACACACACACACACACACACACACACACACACACACACACGCACATAAAGGCTGAATTTTGGTGATGAAAAAGTACACACTCATTTAGAAACACACATTGGTGATGCGTATTAAGCCTTCTGGGGTGTGTCACTGGGTGAGTGGTGATTGATGTTTCAGAGATCTTAGTGCCTTTGTCTTTAAGGATCAGGAAGTCCAAGAAGAACAACACAGAATCATATTTTAGAAGACTTGAATCCCCACCTTAACTTTCTTTTTGTGTTACGGAACAGTGAACACTATGTCATTTAAAAGCTCATGGTGTCTGCACATGCATTGACAGCAACCAATATGTAACCATTTGGGGATGTTTCACTCAAGTAAAAGACTGAGAGAGATGGTGGCTACTATAAAAGGTGATTGATCTGTAGCTAAGATTTGGATATTCAAAGAACTGGGGGTTGATTCCTGCAATGGGCAGACACTTTTTCTTTTCCACATCATCCACACAGGCTCTGAAACCATCGAGCTTCTTATTCAGTTGTAAGGGATACTCTTTTTGTGGGGGTAAAATGTCTAAGGCATGAAGCAGTGCCTTTCCTCTTACGAATGTCTCCATGGCATGGTGCTTAGTTAAGCGCAAGAAAAAATAGACCCGTTTTTTGTCTTTATCAGTCACTTATTTTGTTACTAATGCATGATGTCCAATTTGAAACTGAACCCAGCCATATGAAAATTTCAATGGTCTCAGCATGACTCATATGCCACCAGTTTTAACGCCACATGTACAGTACCTTGCATCATCTGAGGACTGAGTTATACAGCCCAGTTTAATCTGCTGTCTGTAACAGACGTGTGAAGCACAGTCTAATGTCAACATTTCTTTAGTTTGTAAATATGCAGTATGGTTTAATATGGAGAATTATTATTGTTGAATCCCATATTAGGAAGAACTCTTATAAACAGTGTCAATCGGAAATTTAGAATGTGGTTTCCCAGTGTTGCAGTTCCTTTGAAATCAAGAATATGTCAAATGATGAACAAATTTCAAATAATGGGTTTATTATTGAATAAGAAACAACAGCAAACATGACGCTTTTCGTCAGATGAAACATTTAATGATATTAGAGCACAATTAGAAGCATCTCCACAAAAGTTTAAGACCGTTGTCACAGGAGAGCTATGTCTGGAAGTCATCTGTGCAGGCAGACACAAAATCACTCTGCTTGAAACCATAAAAATCTACAAGTGTGCAAAAACTGCAGGAGGCAGATAATGCAGCGAGGGTACGGTTATGTAAATGGTTCTGTGAAGCAGCATGTAAGGGCGTAATTGGTCATTTCCTAACTTATACGGGGCATAATTTTACTTAAACGGCCAGGTATGTGAAATAGTGTATAACTGGTCGGCATATAATTCCGGACGAACACACGAGGTGCTGTTACACGACTTTAAAATTTGGGTATGGCGCTCGATTGTTATGACAATAATAATTGGACCCATCTTGTTTTTGGACACAGTAAATTCAGGAATGTATGTGCATTGGATAAATTCTGACACTTTTTAGGCACGTTCGCAAAAGTGGGAAAAACTACCATTAGCATCGTCTTGTCCGTCTGTCTGTCTGCGTGGAACAGTGCAGCTCCCACTGGATGGATTTTCACGAAATCTGATGCGCATTTTTCGAAATTCTGTCAAGTTTCATTAAAATCTGACAAGAATAATGGGTCCTGTACGTGAAAACCAATATACATTTTTTTATCATAAATCGCTCGGTTCTTCTTAGAATGAAACATGTTTCAGACAAAATCTGTAGAAGAAATCAAACCATGCATTTTACGATCGATAACTTTTTTTTTTCGAAAATCGTACCTTTGATCAGATAATATGAAAAAGTATTGTAGAGTGGGGCAGGTGCATGCGCATTGCATGCTGGATAACTAAGGCTACAGACACACACACACACACACACACACACACACACACACACACCACACACACACACACACACACATA
>Ga0123354_10005160_pt1 | contig 18876 bp, 20 predicted proteins | sample TergutLab28metaG_2_FD_97872 | JGI IMG/M metagenome (GOLD analysis project Ga0123354, IMG submission 97872) | Labiotermes labralis P4 segment gut microbial communities from Petit-Saut dam, French Guiana - Lab288 P4 | ecosystem: Host-associated > Arthropoda: Insects > Digestive system > Gut ...
CTGAGTGGACCCCGTTCCAGACCCACTACTACTCAGAAAATCTGGTAGCGCCGGGGATCGAACCCGGGACCTCTGTATCTGTAGCCAGAAACTCTGACCACTAGACCACAGAGGCGGTCGTACTGAAATAAAGCTAACATTTATTATGACAATCTTATACATAGTTATATAGTACACTTATTTAGTGCTGATCAAAGGAGACAAAAACAGCTGCCTACCTCTGATATTGGCATTACACATATCTAGTAAAGGTGAAGGTCCAGTTATCCTTGTAAATACCATAAAGGCATATGGAAAGGTGGAGGTACAGCTGTAAAAATTCTTAACCTTGGCACTAGGTGGAGTGAGTATTGTCCATAATACTCTGGTGGTTTTACCTCCAGAAAAAGATTCCCCATTACCCACTGTACAGAAGGCTGGGTGGGCACTGGGCCTGTATTGAAGCTTTGGAAGAGAGATAAATCTCTTGCCCCTGGCAGGAATCAAACCATGATTTCTCACACTTCCAGCCTACAGCTTAGTCAGTTGACTGACACCATTATCCCAGCTCCAACACAAAAGAGGTGAAATCAGAAATCTTTAATCATCTAAATTAATGCTTGTGCCTACAATACATGTATTGAAGTTTGAAGTTCTACATTCATCTACAATAAAATTAATTAAAAATGTCCATAATATCATAAAAATAAACCCCATAACTGGTAAATAAAAGTTACTTCACTGCACATTATAACAAAGTGATTTATTATTAGTTATAATTAAATTCATGTTAAAAGACCAAGGACTGTCACAGCACACATTTTATATTATACATCATCATGGCACTATATGGTGATAAGACTAGTAAATACCAAATTCATTCCTTTATATGTTAAATTGCAAATGGCAGCCTAGCAATCAATTAGTGATGGACACAGGTCATGTTATGTATTACACTGTTCAACAAATTTTGGATGATTGAATGTTATGGTTAAGTGAGTACACTATCTTTATGTTTTTTGGGCCACAGAATACAAAAAAAATTCTAAAATTCATTGGTTAGCTCTTGTTTTCAAGATAACAGCACTATCGTAGTTATATGTACAATAAATATGAATAGAAAATTACTGACCTTAACAATGTGTCCTTTGGCCTGTCGATGGTATTTTGTTTCAGGAGTATCCCTTTTCATCATCCAGTAATAATCACCTAACATGGCAGCGCTCCATTTCCCTTTGTACCTGTGCCCCATCACCGAAATATCTTGACGGAAGCACTCCCCATGTTCATCAATGATTTGAGGACCAATAAACACACCTGCTTTTACTTTCTCATAAGTAAGGCCAGGGAATTTTCCACATAAGTACGTGAATGCAGGACCCTTCACATCCAAAGACTTACAAAATTCTTCATAAGCCCCAATTTTTGTGTAGTGGAGGAGGCAAAACTTTGCTTGGCTTTATCAAAGGCTTATGTATAACATTTTTCATTCCAGATGTTAATGATTGTCTGTGGGACCAAAGTTTCCTAGAATAGTGAGTGCCTCTGGTGTGATTATCCCACTCACACAGGAAACAAGAATATATGGTGTAGCCAGCTTGCAGTCCTAATAAAACAGTGATTACCTTAAAATCACCACAAAATTCCTGCTGGTAATCCTTATAGTCTACTTCAACTAGGATATTGTTCATAGTTGTATATGTTTCTTCTGTGCTGGGAGCATATGCCACAGGAATGGAAGGCAACTTATTTCCATTGTGTACGAGGACTGCTTTAAGACTTGTCTTTGAAACATCAATGGTCACCATTGCTCACAACTGTGCCTCATATGCATTACATCCATCAAACCATCAATGTCTATGCAGTAGGTTAAATAACCTACGGTTTTAAAGAATTGCTCCAATTCTTGGTTTCTGGTGCAAAATATTGTCACTTTCACGGAGTGGTGTAGTATTCCACTGTTGTAACCTTGATGCCAATAGTTCTGCCTTATTTTTTGCAAGTTCGAGATCACTGATGAGGTCATTGAGCTCGCCTTCTGTGATCTTATGATTGGAGGAGTCTGTGCTTGGCAAGTATTCTGCATCTCTTGAAGCTGATGGCTGTTGTTCTTCGCTGGTTGAAGAAACACTGTCTTCGTTGTCAGCAGGAGAAATAGAGAAAACCACGTTAGATTGGAATCCTCAGGGACATAGAAGAAGAAGTAGGCTGAAGAGAACGTGGCAAAGGACAATAGAGGATGAAATAAGAAGCACAAGAAGATTATGGAATGAGGTCAAGGGGAAAGCTGGAGATCACAATGCCTGGAAGCTCTTTATGGATGCCCTGTGCTCCACAAGGAGTGCAAGGACTTGATGATGATGATGATGATGATGATGATGATGATGGTGGTGGTGGTGGTGGTGGTGATGATGATGATGCTGTCTTAGTCATCAGAGTACATGGCAAAATTGTCCGGAGGTTCAGGAACAGGAAGTCCATTGCCATGAGGCACAGGCCAAATTGCTGATGGTATATTCGGATACACAAGTGTTGATTTTTTCTTCATGAACGCACCATTTTGAATAGGGAGCACCATACAGAAATAACAGTCAATGCTGTGATTGCTAGGCACCCTCCAAACCACAGGCACTCCAAACGGCATACAACGTCCTTTTCCATTCACCCACGCATTGAGTTTGGATGAACACGTAGCGCAGCACACGTGTAGTGCCCATATTTAGTCCTGGTCCCCTACTTTACAGCCGAAATACAAGAAATATGCCTTTTACAGTTGTAGTAATCGAACACTTCCTTGAGGCAAATGTCCCTTCTCCGCAAATATAGCAGAAGTTATCCGGGATAGTTATGCACTTGCAAGACATTTTTGTAAATATGCTATAGAATCTATGACAGTAGAATGCCAGCTGAAACTATCACGACACAATTCTCATGAAAGAACTTGGGGACACCATCTACAATACGACCGCTTTCATACAACACTTAATAAAAACTGAAGAGAGTTGACAGGCAACAATTTTACTGATCACATGAAGAACACCTACAGCAACAATAGCCAATCATGTGATTTCATCATGGTATGAGAATTACGGCACCCGTTTAGAGTGTTGCCAACTTTTGAAGATGGAGACCTAATATTTAGTTGAAAAAAAGTGAAATTTCAGACCATAACTGTAACTCGAAAACTAGAGCTAAGCTGAAAATTTCTGTCATTTTCGAATTCAGCAGCCTCAAATCAGTAAAGTTTACCTAGTCTCATTTCCATAACATTTTGTATGTTGAACAGTGTTACGGTTATTCTGTATGGTCTTCTAGCCAAAGCCAGAGACGAGATAGAAGGTAATGGGCATAACTAAGAAATTACTATTATTGACTGATATTGATGCTTCCTTTATGCAGATATACAGGGACACAGCAAGGGTGGGCAAAGTTATGTGGCTGCCCCAGGCAGCAGAATCCAAGAGATGGCAAAATGAATATTTTAAATGCAAATATTTTATTTTCTGTACAAATTCTAAACAAATTTTAAATTATTGAGACAAGTACAAGGAAATTCAATAAATCATTGTGGCTTTTTAAAGTTCGTAATTTATACTAGGGTGGCCATTGTGTTTCCTACCCTGGTCATCAAAAAACCTAGCTACACCACTGCAGACACAAGAACTACCACTGTCTGAAGTAGGCAGTTTATAAAGTGCAGATCATTTTTCAAAGTCACAGCTTTTATTATCCTGTGTCTAATTCTAATGCTAAGTTTTAGTTTGTACTTGCCAGCCACTAGATAGGAACTCTTTGAATCACATCTGAACTTGCAATGCTGTGCCTTGGAGTCAGCAAATGCAGAAGTTCTGAGCAACACCTTGCCAATAAAATGGACATCTGACAAAGTTCTAGAAAAATTCACACAGCCAAATAAGCATTACTTACACAGAAATGGTAAATGGATGCTTAAAATGATCATCAGTTAGCACAAAATGGCACATATTCAAGAAGAAAGACAGGAACACCAGATATTAAGGAGAATGTTAAATGTGTCATACAAAAAGTTGCCACAAGAATTAACAAGTAATGATCCTTCAGTTTGTGGGTTGGGTACGGGGCTAACAACTTCTGAACATAAAAAAGTAGAATGTTCTGAAAAGTTACAGAGCATCTCAGACTTGGGAAGAGTCTATGGAAAATAAAAGGTTTAAGGGGAAGCAAATAGTAGAAGGTTAAAAAAAAAATCACATCATGATTTGTAGTCCTCACCATATATCATTTGGATATCAAACCAAGGAGAATAAGATGAGAAATGCTTACAGATTCTGACAAGAAAACTTGAAGGAAAGAAATCACTCGGAAGGCACAGGCACACATACAAGGATATCAAAATGGATCCTAAAGAAAGCAGATGGCAGGGCATGGTCTGGGTTCATCGAGCTAAGGACAGGAACCAGTGGCTGCCTCCTATGACCATGCGGTGACATTTCATGTGCCATAAAAAATGCAGAATTTCTTGGCCAGCTACAAAACTGTTAGTCTCTCCATTGAGTCAGTTATACAAGAAATTCAGTTGAAAACTGAACACAGAGACATTGCAAACTTAATGGCCTTACATTTCCACATATACTATAAATTACATATATAATATACACAAATTTCCTCATGTTAGAGTATGTGTTTGAAATCATCTTTTTCAAATCTCAGACACGCTTGATTTTGAAGAAAAAAAACTGGAAAACTGAAAATCCATTTCTAAGTGTCCATACACACTTTTCATACATCTTCTTCCATCTGTAAGCTCCCACACTGAAAATCCTCTGCACTAAACTGCAATGCATGCTGATGCACAAAACAAATTCACATTACACCGTGCTTAACATGCCTGTCACACAGCCAATTAAACTGGATCATGGAATTGAGTTGATTCAATATAACTGGGCATGCAACAATATTACTGGCTGTGAATGAGTCACACAGTGACCATTTCATAATGCATGCAGTGTTGGCAATTTCTAGACAAGAATTGCAAAGAGTATTTAATTTGTTCATGAAGTGTCAAGCATGTGTTAGAGTTAGAGGAGGTCATTTCTAATACCTAATCTAAAATGACTAATGTAGAATGTGTGTACTCATCTAACACAACTATGTTTATTGGTAGAATATAAAGTATTTTCTACATAAGGTACAACTACATGTTTTGGCGCTTGATAATGGCCATCTTCAGGTTGTACATGAAATACTTATTAAGCAGTTATACAAAACATACACAGGCTGTTTACAATGGGTAGGGAGGGGGTAAAGTGGGCACGAGATCTCGTATCTGTCAGAAAGGTTGGGCGGTGTGGGTTACATGAGGGGTCCATGTTGTTACCAAGCTATGTCTGCTTAATAAGTATTTCATGTACAACCTGAAGATGGCCATTATCAAGCGCCAAAACATGTAGTTGCACCTTATGTAGAAAATACTTTATATTCTACCAATAAATAGAGTTGTGTTAGACGAGTACACACACTCCACATTAGTTATTTCATAGAAAACAATGGGGATGACGAACCTCATGGTTACTAATCTACAAAGCGGTAAGTTGTATTGCATATACCACATACAAAAATATAAGGCCATTTAGTCTGCTGCAGGGCTAGGTTCATTTTTCCATTGATCTTCCTGTACAAGCAGTGTGAAGATGCATGCACACAGCGTGCACTAACTTTCTGCATGATGAAGTAAAATCTTATCAAATTTTCACAGCTTCTTATAAGCAAAAAAATATGGCATAAAATATATTACAATGTTTAATTTTTTTGTTTTTGTGCATATGCATATTTCAGAAACAGGAACATTAATTTATTCCTTGTCATTATACAGCTATGAAGTGAGACAGGATTACCTGAATGCCAGTTGTGCTTGTTGTCTGGGGAACACTGCACACTCTAGGGGCTGCACCACACCTCTCTCTATTGCATCTTGAATATTTGAGTGTAGTGCTTCCTTCCAGTCAGGTGGCATATTTAAAAGATTTTTTGTTACAACTCCAAACATGGATATGCCATTCATAAACACACCCATTCCTGTATAGTTCACATGATTTTTGATTAGGCACATGAAGTGAAGAAGTTTTGCAACCCATATATATTTTGTATTTATATCATGTCTAATTGGTTGGCTCGCATCCAGGATGCGGTATCAACCACAGAATTTAGACACAGTCCAAGAGAGAGACAGACAGTTGGGCAGAAAGACAGAAGTATTGCAGATTTACATGTTGAAAAGCAGGGATATACTCTAACACATAATTCTCATTTTCTAAAATCAATTTGAGACAAGTATTTACACACTATATTCCTTAACCTGCACACAGAAAAAGGAAGCACTCATTTAAAATTATATTTTATTGTATTTTCTATAATCAATACAAACAATTTCTGTGTCAGTTACCCTCAGTCTTCATTCAGCATACACTGAATTTTAAACAAGACAGTTAATAGTGTGATCCAAATATTTAAATAAATTTTAATAATTAAACAAACATATACTCTCATGCTTTGTCTTACCTATGCTCTTGTTTCTGGTTATATCTGCTTGAACAAGCTGTATGCAGTGACCAAATGTAGCAAGACAGCGCACAGTATGACAGATTTCAGGTCCACTCACAGTGTTTAGTATCACATGACAACCTTTTCCTTTTGTCTTCATTAGCAGTGAAATATCAAAGTCTTCTAGATTCAAAATGTTGCAGTCCAGCAGCTGCAAACACCAAGACAAATTTCCCATCCTGTTTTCAACAATAATGCACACAGAATTTAATGTAATTTGTATTACAGTGTTCTATTCCAACAGCACATTTTAATTAACTATACTGAATTGTTTTAGACATATCTAATAGTGTAAGCTTCAATGCCTGCACAGCCAATGTTGCTATAACAAAACATACAACCAAGTATAAAAATTATACAAATCCTAGATGTGAGGATTATGTGTCAGGAAAGGATAAATTCTTGCACAAGTGTCATAACACAGAATACCATAATCCAAATGTACATACTTGGTACGAATTTTAAGAGCATTTTTTCCCACACTACAGTGGAAATAAAGTCATGTTTCATAAAAAATATTTTTGCTCCCATTTACATATATGTGGTTGACAATAAAAAAAATAAAAAATCAAATTATGTGGGAAATTTATATCAGAAACTGAGAGTTTCTTCAAAGTATGATCCATTAATTAAAAATTCACTGAAAAATGAATTGGTCAGTCAAAGAGGATTTATGCCCATAACAAGGAATGTACAATGAGTCAGAAAATAAAAAAAGGTGGTCACTGAAAACCATGTCCTTCAAAAGAAAAGACGAACAGCCTGTAGCATCAACCTCCTGAGACAATGACTCACTGAAGCCTATGGTTCATTATTACTCAATTCTTACATTTTGTGTATTGTACAATACTGTGTTTGCTGCTTTAGAGTTTTAATATCAATATTCCTCACAAAAACACTTTAAAGTACAAATGTATATGTGCTAATACATTTATGATTGACTTTAATTGTTTAAGGCATGAGAATATTAGGGTTTAGGGAGCAGGAGGTGTTTTGATTATATGTAATTTTGGGTATATGTGCTAAATCAGAAACCTAACTACCACATAAAACATGTCTCTACTGTAATGATAGCATGATAACAGGAGACAGTTTGATTCAAAATATGAACTTTTAAAGGCAGATGGCAATATACTCCAGGACAAAGGATATGCATACAAGAGCATACACAAGGGCAGAGGCATGTGCATGCCTCCCCATCTGCAACTCACACACACACACACACACACACACATGCACAGGCACACCACCATCTCTCTAAAACACCCTTTGTCAGTTTTATAATAAAAAATGAAAAATTTAAGCATACAGTGCACTGGCAGACATGTTGAAAAGCATGTGCTGTGTGTCATATGTATACAGTGTTCAACATTCAAAATTTGCCTTTATAACTAAGTCAAAAATGACACTAACTTGAGGAAACCGACACTTGATGAATGTTCTCTGCTCCTGGTTGGCAAATGTAGTGAAAACTGTGCAATTATAGTCAAGAGCCAGAGTTATTGCAGCTTGCCCAATGCAGGTCCAACCTGCATGGATCATTATCCTCTGTTCTTTCTTCATTCTGGCTGCCAGAACCAGTGAATAATAAGCCTCCACATAAGCATATTATGCAAACATTAGTGGACAATTTTACAGTAAAACCCCATTTAAGATGTGTTTGGAATGCCATGAATTTGAACACGAAAATGAAAAGTTTAAACATAGGTAATTTAAAAATGAAAATGCTCACTTCATATTATTGAAAATAAAAATGGAAACAGAGGGAAAACAATACACTAAGGAACATTCCATGGGGTATCATTGTATATGAATGCCTGCAACATATATAACTAAATAATTCTGTGTAGAATTTGGTAGATGCTAAACTAATAAACAAATTTTTCACTTTTTATGGAGGCCAGATGGTCCTTAATCATTTCCACAAGAGGCCACTGCTGGACCTTACTTTGAGCCCACCATAGTCAGTTCACATCATTGCCTCATACATTTTTAAAATCAATTTCAATATTAGCCCTTCTTCTAAGTCCAAGTCTTCAAAGTGGTGTCTTCTGACTCAAAATTTGTACACATTTCTCAGTCTGTTCCATGCATGCTACTCGTAATGCCCATTTTAATGTATTGAATTGATCACCCTAATAGTATATGGCAAAGACTACCAATCAGGAAGCCCTTCATTATGTAATTTTCACCACCTTCCATCCAAATCCAAACATTCTCATTACCACAGTGTGCTCAAACAACTTCAACACATGTTCTTCTGTGAATATGAAATATCAAACTTCACAAAAGCATAAAACAACACACAAAATCATAATCTTATCTATTTTAACAAAGATAAAAGTAAATTTTTCCTGTTACAGAACCGGTGTGGTCCAGAGGGTGGGTAGAGGTGTAGCTCTACTCTTTAATGACCGCGGTACTAGAAGGGGGTGAGTGGTCAGCGGCACGTCCCGGCCGCACTTTACACCCGGAAAAGACCCTGTACCCATTTTACAGGAGGCTGGGTGGACCCCAGAACTGGTCTGGATGGCAGAAAATCTCATCCCCACCGGCATTCAATTCTAGACCGTCTGCCCCATAGTCAGTCACTATACTGACTGTGCTACCCAGCCCACATGTATTTTAACAATTATTTGTAAATTAGAATGGAAGGCAAAGATTCTGAAGTCACAGTGTTTTTTTTTTAAGGATTTGTCACTCCTGTTATTTACACCAATATTTACATTCACTTCTGTGTCACTTGTATCATGGTGTAAATATTTATTCAAATTGGTTAAGGGAACAATTTTGTAACTTGTCCGTGAGCATGCTGTAAATACTTTCTGTGCAATAAATCCTTTTTTTTTTTTTTAATTCTGGCCTTAATTATGGCAAGAAGAATTCCCAAATTTAATTTGCTCTTAATTTGGTCATGAATGTAATTACTTTTAGTGACTGATGTTCTCCAGTATGCTAATCACATATATCCACACATGATCTGAATTAGTTAAAGAATGTTTAACATGTTATAACCACATGATACATGTTGTATGTACTCTTTATTTGGCGAGTTCATAAAACTGCGAAGAGTGAATGTTAGCTTCATCATGTCTGTCTGTCTGTCCACACGGCAAACTCACCTCCCACTGGACAGATTTCATTAAATTTGATATTTGAGTATTATCAAAAAACTGTTAAGAATATTCAAGTTTCACTAAAATTGGACAAGAATAAAGGTAGTTTACATAAAGACCAATATACATTTTTGATAATATTTCACCCAGTTCTTCTTAGAATGAAAAATATTTCAAACAAATTTGTAGAGAAAATCAAAACACATATTTTATATTCAATACTTTTTTTTTCAAAAGTTATGACAATTATGAGATAATGAAGGAAAATTTTGTAGAGCAGGGTAGGCCACCAATGACAATATGATGCATGCACATTGCATGCTGGTTACCTAAGGCTAGAAATATGCACACAGGTTGTGTAATACTTACTGCTTTTCCACTGCAATAATGGTTACATGAGTGTGACTCAATATTAGGTTATACATACATTGCCACTCTGGTATTTACTATAACCTAGGTCTGAGAAACTGCAGTGATGATTGCTCACCATGGAGTAAGCAAGTGGCACTGTGGCAGCCTGCTTCAGGTTCCAGCTATGTGGAACATTCCATGTCAGATGTTGCAGTTGTGTTGGATAGTGCCCAGAAAAGCAAGCAACCCCCATAACTCGGTGTCCATCTGTCGAGCTTCCCGAAAACTCCAGCAAATCAGCATGCATGTCAGTCTTCAAGAAGTATGTAACAGGCATTGTAAAGAGAAATAGCAACACACTACTTATATGATTAAAAGTACAAGTAGGTTGTCTCTGTACACACCACAAAGGCATACAGGTGGAGACGAAGCTTTAAAACTTTTTGAACTTCAGAGTAGAAACCAATTCTCAAATTTTATCTGTTCTTACCTTCTTCAATCATGTCAATGAAATTTGTTACATTTCTACCCAAACTGTTGGAATTCTGCAACACATTCCATGGGTTTAATCATATCATATCATTTATTTTCCTTCTGTAGATCTGTACAGGATTACAAAATCCATATGGATATGGAAAAGTCACATTTTTAGGAAACAAAAGGTACTACCAACACAAAAGTGTACAACAATCACATGGTCTAATACAGTACTTGATGTTTCAGCACATTACAAATTATTCAGTATGATAAAATGTAGTAAAATAGTGGCATGTGCAAGAACCATTTAAGGGTACTTACTGAAATGAAATTAGTTCACAGCCTTACAAATGATGAATAAAACCTTCATCTAATTATATATATATAAACTAAAAAAATGGTACAATTAAGTAGATAAAAAGGAACATGTGTGCCAAATCTTTCATATGTCTATCCAAATCATATGTGGAATTAACTTTTTTGAAGTTCAAAAAATTCATCCAATGAAGAAAACTAATTTTTATATACAAATTTTTGTAAAACCACTTTAAGTTTCTTGGGATAATCAAACTCTGTTTTTATGTAAGAGGGAAGCATATTAAACACCTTAACACCTAAATAGCACACTCCCTTCTGGTATTTAGTCATGTTTACAGAAGGTTGGTGGAAGTTTGCATGTTGTCTGGTGTCAATGTGCTGTATCTCAGAATTTACTAGGAATTGATTCTTGTTTCTTATCATAAACAAAAGAAGGTAAAGAACGTATTGATAAGGAAAATGTAATATTTCCAAGTTAATAAACAATTTTCTACATGAATCTGTACTTCTACAGCCTGTCATAATTCTAATAATCTTCTTTTGCAACCTGAAAATCTTTACACTGTCTGGGGAGTTCCCCCAGATTAACAAACCACAGGTCATCACAGAGTGGAAGTAGGAATAGTATATCATGCTCAAGGTGTTTATTGTTACAAATGGTTTTATTAACCTCATAGCACAACAAGCTGAGCTTAGTTTAGACTTAATGCATTCAGTGTGTGTTTTCCAGGAAAGATTATTGTTAATAAATAGCCTGAGAAATTTTGTTTCATTAGCTAAATTTAGTTGTTTATCTTCGTATTTAATTTGTATGTCAGCGGTGCATTTACTTTTATTAGTAAACTGAATAAAATAAGTTTTGTCAAAATCTGAACCACATATTTAGTTGTTCAAAGACTAAATTAAAATCGCTCTGCATTTGAGTATTGTTAGGGCTTGTAAGTAAAATACTGGTATCATCAGCAAATAAAATAGAGAGAGCTTTACATCCTACAGCCTTGGGTAAGTCATTAATATATACTAGGAATAACAATGGGCCTAAAATTGAGCCCTGTGACACCTCATATTTTATTTTGGTCCATTTTGAGACTGTGTTAGAATTTAGATATGAGTTAGTGATGTGAACTCTTTGATATCTATTCTGAAGATAAGATTCAAGTAATAATTTAGCCTTGCCACTTATCCCGTAATACGGTACTTTGGACAGTAATATATCATGATTCACGGAGTCGAAAGCCTTCTCCAGATCACAGAAGATGCTGCCAGCCATTGCTTTATTGTTTAAAGCATTTAATATTTCATTTGTTAGTTTAAAAATAGCATCTTCAGTTGCTATGCCTTTTCTGAAACCAAACTGGTTTCCCACAAGTAAATTATTAGTATTAAGGTGTTCAGTTAGTCTAATATAGAAGGCTTTTTCAAAAACCTTCGAGAAAGAGGTCAATAATGGTATAGGCCTATAGTTTGTTGCATTCATTTTGTTTCCTTTCCTATATATAGGTTTTATAACTGAAAACTTCATACAATCAGGAAAAGTTCCTGACAAAATAGTCTTAATATGTTGCTGAGGCTGTACCACAAAATTGGTAAGGGTCTGAGATCCTGAGTAATACTATTTATTGTGAAGCCTTTATTCCACTAACTGATCACACAGTTATGCAGGGAACTGGATGGGCAACAATGCTTGTGACACTTAAAAATCCTTCCTTTTCTACACACGTAATTATTGTTTCACCAAACATCTGTCTAACAAGATGTAAACTCAGAAGAAAAAAAAAAGCATTCCATGTAACACATTATCAAGATATCTCACCTCATCACCCTCCTCAAGATCTGTATTTTTTGCGCTGAGTCCCAGGTACTGAACTTCCACGTCTTCAATGCTGTAACGAAACATAGGCCAACTTTCAGTCTATTAATATGAAAATATTATAATACAAAAACGTTTTGTTGGGTCATCAGCCATACTTATGTGGAGCGACTTTCCTATGTTTCAGAGGCCACCTCTGCCTCCACTACCAGCACAAGGTAGAATGTACTGTTGTGAAAGTTTCTAAATACTAAATATTACAGAAGCAAAAAGACCATTAAGGGAAGTGTGTTAACTGACCATTTAAGAAATAGACAATGCAGAAGGAAATCATATCTCCTTCATGTCAATCTATTCCAGTCACTATATTCATTCATTTACAGTATGGAATCTTTAACACACAAATGTGTTGGACATTGAGGAACATTCCAAAGGCACAGTATTCAACAGAATTGCTTGTCACAAGTTATCATTCCAATAACAAATTTCTTATTTTGGAATCTGTGTCAATTGTTGTCACTAAACCTGGTACATTCTGATTCATTCAATAGTTCACTAAACACTACATAACTGGCATGGCCCATGGTTGCTTGCTGTTATAACTCTCTTTATGACAAGTCCTGTCTCATATAAGACAGAGCCATACAAAATTCTAAGCATGTATGGCTGATGGCCTTTCTGTTGTTCTGATGACACCTTTGGTTTTCTAGCACTCTTGTTTTCCTTTCTGCAAATGATTACAAGAGTTCTTATTTAGCATATTTTATTCACTAATCCTCATGCCAGGAGTGTTATGCTATTTCAACATGAAAGGAGATATATTTCTCTTGTTGTTGTATTTCCAATCAGTGATTACAGTTTGAATTGATTTTCCTGTTTCTGTCACATTTCTTATCATATCTGAAGCCAGGATAGCTCAGTCATTACAGTAAGTAGACTAGGGGTTGCATGATTGGGATTCACTTTGGAGATCCAATGACAAGCAGTTTGAACCAACATGAGCTACAGATTTAATCTAGGTAGTAATAAATGTTACTGTTACTGTTATCAAGTAAGCAAAGTGGACAGCTGAATAAAGTAGTTACAGATTAATTTAAGGAAGTAAGAAACTCAAAAAACACTCCTGAAAATGGAAAAATTTGCATTTACAAAATATGTTTCTGGACTCCAAAACATAAGATACATACCACTGAGGTGAAAGCAAATGTGAATCCACTATTTGTGTTTGCACCATATTGGCACAGTCTCGGGAAACACTGTGAAAACCACCCCAAGCTCCATTATGGTACACACTGACAACAAGATCCTGGGACAATTGTTGTCTGTAGAAACTTTTGTCCAGACAAAATGGTGGAGACGCAGTGTCTGACAAAAACAAACACCTGAAAACATAGAAGTAATTAGCCTGACATAGTGATTGACAGTCCTACAATAAAAGCTTCATGGAGCAGAGTTCTTCTACAGAAGCTGACAATCTCTCAGAAGCCTAACAAATTCTCTGCCTTAGACATAACCCCAAATCCACTTCCATGTGCACACAAGATCCCCACTGGACTCTATATTGAGAGAGAGATGAACTCAGTCCAGTTTCCCATCCTATTTCTTTACGCTTAATTTTAATACCATTCTTGCACCTGTGCCTACAGAAAGTGGGTTGTGTCCTTTAGACATTCTAATTAAAATTCCACATGAATTTACCACCTACTCACGCATGCTATATGTCTGCCCATCTTGACCTCCTATTTCCTTAAGACATTCTGGCTAAATTTTGATATGCTTTTACCATATTATCATGCATTCTAAATATCCAGTCCATCCCATTCTCTTAGTTCCTTTAGATATTCTGGCTAAAATTGCATATTCTTTCACCATCTGCTCAAGTATGCTACACCTATCCCATTCTCCTCATTCTGATGACACTAATATTACTTTGTGGAAAGTAATAAGTACAAAAGTCTCTGTTATGCAGTTCAGTCCAGCCTCACATTATGTTCTCTCTCTGTCATGCCCAAATACTCTCACTCAGAATGACAATGATAGTGATCATAACTTACAAGTGTAGTAGTCAACACTATGTCAAATTCCTTTTATCTAGAGTTAACAGCAAAAGTGTTTCATATTATGATAACTTTTTATAATGGGAATTCATTTCAATTTTTAGCCACAAGTTATAAATCAGATTCCTGTTACAAGTAACTGCTTTAAGGTAACACTGTCTTCAGTAGTATCATTTTCTGTATTGCAAAGCCACTGAAACCCTGTTCTCAGCTTATATATGGAAGGTGTTTTGTAAAACACAAAAGGAGAACGAGAAAAGGTTTGTGTTAAATGTTGACTCAAATACAAGACATGGATACATTTTAACTTACAAGGAACAAATAGCAGATAATTTGGTTACATTGATTAAGGACATATTTTATGTAAATATGGGAAAGCCACAAGTAATGAAATGGAATGATGCAGAGGACAAGGATAGTGAACTAAGTGCATCATCAGTTGCAGGGAGTTCAAGATATCAAGGAGAGAAGAAGTGTAAGCAAAGGAACTAATGAAGAAGTAGGCAGAAGAAAGAATGTAGATAAAAAAAAACATCTGAAGAGGTCCCAAAGCAAAATGAGGCTACAAGTGTACTATCGAAACACAATGATGACTACCCTCCAGCAGGAGCAAGGATTCTTTATGGATAGGCCTCAGCAAGATCTAGTGTCTTACCAAGTTAGAAAGGCATCAGATAAGGTACATTATTTAACCATCTTACACCATAATGTTCAAAGTCCGAATAACAAATTACTGGAATTAATTATACTACAGAGGTCAAGTTTAAAAAACACAGATATTTTATGTTCCTCTAAACACTGCTTAACCCTTATCCTGCTAATGTGGAGAACAGGGTGAGCTCCTAATAATGCCAGAAACTGGCAGATGGGATTTAATTCGGCATTTAAAGGGCTAAAGAATGAGCAAATCACATCCATAAACACTGAACATTTTAAATTGGTAAATAGTTTTTGCACAGCAATGATAAGTATGGTGGTACATGTATACTCGTATTTGTTGGCAAAGAGATAAAAGCTAGGGAGTTAAACTCTGTAACAAACTTGGGAAATATCGGCAACTGAACTAATGTACTATAGAATTATATTAGTGTACTTATATAGGTCACCACAGTGTGAAGTGAAGAAATTCGTAGATATACTGGAATTATTAATAAGTAAGGTATGAAATAAAAGGAAACTTTTGTGATGTTCGGTGATTGGAATATTAGTTATTACGTGATAACAGCCATCAACAGGCACAAATAAGTTGGACATTATCTAATAATCTCTTAAATACTGTTGTAAGTCCAATGAGGGTGATAAAAAACAACAGTTCATTAACAGATGTTATGATTATGGATAAGATATTTCATAACACTGTAACAGAGATACTAGAATTAGGATATTCAGATCATTTTGCCCAGGTTTGAAATGTTGTGGTCAATAAGCCCAACGTAGGTCATAAAAGAATTATAAAAAGAGTGTTCACAAAAAGGAAAATAGAAATATTTAAAAAGTTATTTGGAAGAGGAATTATGGGAAGACACTTATTTACAAAAGAAAGTGAATAAATCTTATAATAACTTTTAAAATAAGTTTCTATATTATTTCCATAAAGTGTTTCCTCAGTAAAGTTTAGTACAGAGTAAAGTACACAAAACAAGGCGGTTATCCAAAGGGATAAAGATATTTGGTCAGAAGCTACAACTGCTCCGTATGTTAAAGAAAAGAGTATCCTTATCCAGTAAAACCTTGAATTATATTCAAAGATACCAGATTATTCATAAAAAAGTAATATCTATGGCAAGAAAATAAGAGGAAATGGTGAATTTATCCTAACATCAACTAACCCAACTACAGCAATGTGGCAATCATAAATAAGGAGACAGGGAAACTCAATAACACTAACCAAAATATTGCTTGTAAAATTGATTCTAAAATAATTACAAATCCACAGTACATTTCAGAACAATATAATGCAATTTATATAAAGTATCAAAAATATTTTAATCCACAATAAGCAAGGCATGTATGGACAAACACTCTAGATTAAAACAAATTATAATATAAACTCTGTGTCTGTTTCTGCAGCTACAGAAGACAAAGTACAAGTGGAAGTAAATAAATTAAAGGGTAAATTTTCTGTAGGTTATGAAGAAATAACCGAATTTTTAGTAAAGGAATGCTTGCAGCTTATCCTGTAACTTTCATTTGTAATATCTCATTAAATACAGGAACTTTCCCAAATTCGATGAAGATAGCAAAGGTACGATCAATTTATGAAAAAGAGAAGGAACAGGAAATTTCCAATATAGATGTATATTACTGTTTTTGGTCTTTTAAAAAATCTTAAAGAAAATTAATTTACAAAAGAGTACTGTCCTTCTTGAACAGACATGATGTGTTAACTGATGCACAAAATGGCTTCAGAGATAATAAATCCATACATATGGCAACACAAACTTTTATAGAAGATATACAGAGAGTAATGTATAACAGGCTATTAGTGATGGAAATACTCTTCAATTTAACTGAGGCTTATTATGTAATAAATCATAATACTTTACTTGCAAAATTGGATCATTATGGTCTGAGAGGGACAATAAACTCATGGATAAGTTCATATCTGTCACATCGAAGGCAATTGGTGGAAATACGGCAAGTGGACAATAAGACGTCCAATTTAAAGTCATACACATCTTCATATAAAGTAATAAAGCATAGTATACCACAGGGATCTGTTTTGGGACCCCTTTTGCTCCTATTATATGTTTATGACTTGCCGCTAAATATACAAGGAGCAAAGGTAGTATTTTTGCAGATGACACCAATACATAGCTCACAGAATAAAACTACAAATCTTTACAAGAAAATATAGGAAAAATAATGAAACAACTATAAAATTGGTTTTTAAATAATTTCTAGTAATAAACACTGAGAAAACTAAAGCAACGTTATATCAGAGAAAGGAGTCAGGTCCTAACATTAGGCCTAATCTACATTTTAGGAAAAAAATGAACAAAATAATGCATCAAATTTGAAATTCTTGGGAATTTACAGTACTGAAAATTTAAAATGGTATACTCACATACAGTATTTATGACCCAACCTGAGTAAGGTGTTTTACATGATTAAGTCATTACAAGATACTGTAAGCTTACCTGTTTTGAGAGATATATATTTCACAAAACTTCAATTGATACTAAGATATGGTACAAATTTTCTGGGTGGAGAAGAAAAATAGTATAACAGATTTTATACTACAAAAGAATGTTCTTGAGCAATAAAAGGAGTAAACAATAGGGTGTCTTGTAGAATAATATTCAAAGAATTTAAGATATTAACTGTAAATTCGTCCTGTATTTTTGAGGTTTGTGTTATGTGACAAAGAGTAAGATCTATCAGACCCAAAATTTAAAAATTCACAATTACAATACTAGAGGGAAAGAAGATTTGTATGTCCAACCATGGAACACTTCACGTAGTAAAAAAAGTTCAGTAAATATGGGTATAACAAACTGGCTGTAGGAATAATGAGAATAAAGAGTTTTAAAGATTTTGAAAGTATATTACGTATGTTTCGATTGGACAACTCCTTTTATTCTACACATGAGTTTTGTGGAAAACCCACTGTAAGATTTGTCATGCAACATGAGTTATATTACCACATTGTATGTCAATTACTGAAATTAATGTCTTGTGTAAATGTTTCATATTCCTTTTGTAAGAATTTTTTCATATTTTTTATTGATCTTTTCTTACTGTTGATGTCTTATTTTATCTGTTTGTGTGATGAGTATTTCTGTTTGTGTAAGATATGTGGTGATTATAGTCTGGGTTTGGATGAATTTAAGCAGAAAAAACTCTGGTTTTATGTAGAATGTTTAGGTTTTTTGGATCAAAGGAAGAAGGCTAAAATTCAGTAGGTACAGGATCCAAGCCAAAGTAATGTAGATAATCTGAACAAGGTAAGGTGTGAAGTTAGCAGGCATTTCAGGAACAAAAAAAGGGCATATCTGAGAGCTAAAATTGAGGAACTTGAAACTAACAATAAGATCCAAAACATTAGGGACTTGTATAGGGGCAACAGTGACTTTAAGAAGGGGTACCAGCCTAGATGTAATATAGTAAAGGATGAGAAAGGCGACTTGGTTGCAGACTCCCACGGTATTGTGGCTAGGTGGAGGAACTATTTCTCCCAGCTATTCAA
>Ga0123354_10005161_pt1 | contig 18876 bp, 12 predicted proteins | sample TergutLab28metaG_2_FD_97872 | JGI IMG/M metagenome (GOLD analysis project Ga0123354, IMG submission 97872) | Labiotermes labralis P4 segment gut microbial communities from Petit-Saut dam, French Guiana - Lab288 P4 | ecosystem: Host-associated > Arthropoda: Insects > Digestive system > Gut ...
ATATGCTGCAACTCAACATCTAATGCTCCTGATGATGGGCGTATGTACCCGAAACATGTCGAGCTAAGAACACATCATTAACATTACCTCGTTGCATCAAGTTGGCATTTCAAATTATTTCATGAGGAAGATGCACGGTCAAATAACCCTCATGCATGGAGTTTTGTTCTCGTTTTAATATCACGTCTGCTATACTGTTGACGCTACTAGCCTTCACAGTGTGATTCACTCAGTAACATGAAGTCAGCAAAATACAGTATTTCATCAGCAATAAAATTTGTTTGTTTGTTTTGAAGTACGTACTCACCTCCTTCTACGAATCAAATTTCTGCTGGTCATACTGATTAAGCATTACGTTTTAACAAGCAAGATATTTTGATCGTTGTTAAGGAATGGAAGATTACTTGGGAATTATTTTGCACGTGCGTTTTTCTAAGATTATCGGTCTTCTCCCTCCGCTTGACTGTAGACTCCGAGCTTTGACCTGAACATTCTGTCTAACCAGATGCCAACAAACGGCGTATCTTGTTCTAATGCTGTTGTGCCCACTTACTCTATATTTAAAGCAGTATTCAGATAATAATATCATGTTCCGAAGTACAAAAAATGTTACCTAATACTTATAATTATTGTTGGCACTGTGAGAGTTATAAATAGATGAACTAGGTGTAATTGAATGAATAAAAGGAACACCGGGATACCACTATTAATTATTATTGGTTATAATGTGATGTGTTTGTTTCATTATCATAATCATTTGTCGCAGCCTGAAGGCCTGATAGACATTTTTATGTACTATCCACGGTGGTAATGTTTTAGTGCATGGTAATATAGCGGTCTAAAAAGAACAGTGGGTGACTGGTGCTTCACGTTCCAGAAAAAAAGTGACAAATATACTGTAACAAAGTTTTGTCATCCACCGCAATTTCACACATCTTTGGGTATGAAACGAAAGTTCACTGGGTACTGTCCTGTGGGCTCACAACATAAGTATGTTAGTTATGCTTACTTCAATGGATGATACTGAAGCCACAAGTGCAAAATCGGCGATGGTGAGGTTGTCACCAGCTGCCCAAGTTCGATCCTCTAGATACTTGTCAAATATTTGAATACCCGACTCCAGTTTTGAGTACTTGGCTGGATCGGGCTCGGCTTCTTCAAGCACGATTGGTAACTGTACAGAAAACGGCACATTTAAATTCCTCTCCTCTTGTGAAATTATACATTATTTTATCATATTTATGCCCAATGATAATTTTCCTTAATCCTAGAATATAACCTGAATTGCCACATTACTGAGGAAAGCAAAACACTTCCATGGTTGTGCAGTAACTGAAGAATCTTTCATAGCCTATTAAAGTTGTAATAATTTTTACTGCAAACAATAACTATACCTTCCAACTTCTGAGCCAATGAAATTCAGTAGTGACAGGTTACTGTTTATGTGTTGATAGTGTGTTTGCTTTAGTGTCACATGTACAATAAAGTAACGTGTAGTAACGAGTTTGAAACCAAATGGAGCGTAAATCATGAACTCAATATCTCACACTTATGTTTGGACCGAAAACTAGCTTTACTGGAAATTTGCGTCTGAAAATTTTAATAAGTTAAATATGGAGCACAAACCAATTACATATTTGTATTACGAATCAGGCCAGTATAAGGCGATTTTAATACATATGGCTGCATGGGGCGCCACCATCTGAGGAGGAAGGGCGGGGGGTCCAAAAAGACCGATAGTTTCTAAGTTTTTGTGTCAACATTTTTTATGTGCATACATTTACTTTTTTTTTTATCTGGAATGTAACTTCAGAACTACATGTAGGTAGGAACCCAAAATTTATTGTTTTATAAAAGTTTTGAACTGACCTTAGTTATGAATTTCCGTTGTTGCCATGCAATGAGTGATTACAGCTTAGTAATGTAATATGAAACATGTTTTAATGCTTGTACCGTGCATCTTGATACTGTTTTTGTAACAAGTAACTAATGAACAAATACATATCAAAATAACTGAAGAATAAAAAAAACCAACTAGATGCCACTTGATATTTTATTGTGCTTCTTATAGGCTCAATATGTTTCGGGCACTACCATGCCCATCATCAGGAGCTCACGACTATAATGTTGATTACCACATTGGTCGTATCGTTCTTGGTTTGCTGTATGTTGGCAGTGAGGTGCAGTTAGGCTGCAGTAGTGTCCGGGTTGCAGGCTCAAGCTCAAACCTAACTGCACCTCACTGCCAACATAACAGCAAACCAAGAACGACGCGGCCAATGCGGTAAACAACATAATAGTCGCGAGCTCCTGATGATGGGCATATTAATGCTCGAAACATGTTGGGCCTATGAGAAGCACAATAAAATATCAAGTGGCATCTAGTTGGTTTTTTATTCTTCAGTTATCACAATGATGCACGGTCCAATAAACATTACATATCACAATATTTTCTCTTTACATAACGTTCACTCCTACATGTTTCGACACTTCAATGTCATCCTCAGAGAGTTACAAAACTTGTGCTATGCTCAGTTACATAGGTTCTCAAAATTAAAACTGTTCAAATTGTAGTTCCATAGAACTATTAGATTAAAATATTATTTGGTCGTCGCTGAGTGATACAACATAATCTGTGCGACGATACAAAATCTTTTGAAAGCGGTGTATTTATGGGGCTGCATATACAATCCCTTGTTACTGTTGCCTGTGACAATATTTTGATATATATTTGTGCATAGGTTGTAATAATATGCAACATGTATTTATATATGAACCATTCATTTTGAATAATATTTGCACATTACTTACGTAATAATCTGAGATTCTTTGATGCAAAGTTGTGGCATCGAAGTAAAGCATTTGGTTAACCACAGCACGCTTCTTGGGATTCTTCGGAAACAGAGAGTCGTCTTTAGCGTACTGTTCCACCAAGTAGCCTAAGATGGCACGGCTGTAGGGAATAAGTGTTCATGTGGTTATTTCATTCTGACTTGTAAATTTACGAGCTGATAGAAAGTTCTGCAAGTAGGTAATATACGTCTCGAAAGCAAAACATAAAAATAGTGGCCCTTCAAGTGCATGCGAATTTATAATTATAATAATATAAGACGATTTTTCAAGTGGCTGCAACCTTGTATTAATTAAATTAATGGAATTCAATGTATACGAAAATATATTTCTGGTACCAAAATTAATTATGGATTGGATACCACGGGACAGAAGGAAAGGAGGACGTCCAAGAAAAACATGGATGGAAAGAGTATAAGCAGCCATGACAACAAGAAATTTAGAACCAGATCATTGGAGAAACAGAGAGGAATGGCGTTTGGTTTCCGGAAGAAGGCGACAGCTGTCAAAAAACCGAACAGATAGATAGATAGATGTGTACTGTGAGCAGTACCGTCTGCATTCTGTGGATATATTTTAAACAGAAAGGTAACACATTTTTTTTATCTGTTAAATGTAGAAAGAGTAAGGAAATTTAAGGATAGCCATATTGGCATGGACTTGGAGATCTTGATGGAAGTGTTTGTGTGTGTGTGTGTGTGTATGTATGTGTACTGCTTCATATGGTCTGGATGAGGATCAATGGCAGGCTGTTGTAAACAAGGCAACGAACATCGAGGTTCCATATAATATGTGTAATTGTATTCTGTCAGGTGGTCGCGTATTGAAACTTGAGATGGAGGCAGTATTTTCTTCTCAAACGTTGATACCCACCTGCTAGATTGTACGACATCACGTCCCTGACGAGCGTGATTATAAAAGTTCTTATTTCTTACTTGCCTTTCACTTAGATGAAATCCATTGTCATCCAGGGTTGGTACGGTGTGTTGGGGGTTAAGCTGCAATGAAGACAATACAAGTCAACATATCTGCACTTAGAGATAATTAGGTGACATTAGTTGAAATAATAATTAATGCACGCACACACACACACACACACACACAGTGTTCCCATAACCTACTTATGAGGAATAATTTTAAATTTGATGCGAAGCTCCACTCATTCCTAAGCTCGGCAATGGATGGGACAGAGTGTTTACTTCATATCGTCATCGATTTACCCCGAGGGAAAAGCTCGCAGTTAGTGTAGTGGTTTCGAAACCTGTGTGTAATGCAGTGTGTGTCAGCGATCATTTAAAAACTGATATACATGAATTGAATAAAATTCAGTTCCCACCGCAGTGATAAGGCATTCAGTGTTCGTTTTAAAGACCAGTTTGTCAGTGTTGTGCAGGGAAGTAGACAGCCTAATCCTTGTTTGCTGTCAGCAACATGAGGAACACGAAGACACTGAGCGGCACTGTTAGGCCGAACGTACATACCATAAAGCTTGGGCTCTAAACGTTGAACTAAGCTAAACAGGCTGTTTGTCCCAGTGCGGAGAATGACATGTATAGTCTTATTTCTGCCATCTCTCTCCCCTGTTTCCTTCCTTCCTTACTTTCTCCCTCCCTCCCTTTTGTCCTTCACCAAAACCTAAATTTACTGTAATATTTGGGGCCAGATTTAATGGGTTCTTGAATTATAAGAGCCGTTTGATGGCTGTTGGTGTGGCTGCCATTGAGGGTCCAAGTCTTTAAATTTCTTAATCTCCTATAAATTATTTATTCAGTTTTCCTAGATTAATTTGTCTGTCGCATTTGACACATGACTTTACGGATACATATTATATATATATTCGACTTAGATTGTTTTTTTAATCAACTGATAGTAACTTAGCTCTTTCTCTAAGGATCCTAGGATCCTTTCTCTCCCCTCTTTTTTCTCACATTAAAGTACTTTTCGGATACGTGGGGTACAAAAAAAAAGAAAACAAAAACTCGAAGACCATGTAGGTAATGTCAAAACCAATAATCAGGCTAGTCCCTGAATTTGGGTATGGTGGTGTCTGTTTCTGAACTGTTTTGAACGGTTTCTCTTCCTGACCAAAAGAATAGTTCCCCTTGGTTATTTTGATTAAACTTCTGTTGCAAAGCTCATGAACAATTTCGTGGATATAATATGTAAAGAGTCGAGATTTTTATTAGGCGGTATACCAAAGCAGCAGGGAAGGGGTGGATCAAGTTACACGTCATAGTGGCTGGTTACGACATTCAGTGTAAAACGTAACACCGATAACTGGAATGTTGGACGAGGTGTGGTAACTCGAGCCCATCTTTAGTCTTACTGTAGGTTGTGTGTTATTGTGGGGTTGCATACCTTAATGAACTCCGGCGTCAGATGTTTCCCTTTCATCATATTCACGTACTTCAATTTCAACCGCACTCCAACCGCATTGGCTGCGAGCAGAACTGCTCGGCAAGGGGAACTGGAGGGCACGTAGTAGAGATCGAGGGACATCGTGTACGTATCTTCTTAATGTACCTGCAGTAATATAAAAATTATATACATTTATGTGGAAATAAGAAGTCAGTAGCCCGTATGACCAATGATAACACACGATGAAACTATGCATATAATTTCCTTGGGAGTTAGGAATTTCATTCCTTCCTCCTGTGACATGGATCGTAATACTCACTACTATGAATGTGAACCGCAAACTGTGTATTGCACTGATGGGAGTTAGGCAGTATAGACTAGAATAAACTAGAAGGAATGAAAAACCCATATAAATCACAACTCATCGTTAGGTGAGAGAATTCTTATCAAGCAGGTACAACTCTTATGTTGACTTGTTTGTAGAGTGAACGGCGATGTCAGAAATGATGATGTCATCATTATCAAGTGCAGTGAGAGAATGAGTTGGTAGAGTGATTTGAAGTGTATAAGGGGAGGATGCGTGTAATGCTTTGGAGACTACAGCAAGACAGGCTGTATACGTACTAGCGTAACATTGAGGCGCGTTAGTGCAACATTGGTTAGTGGAAATCAAGTATTACATAATATGAGTGTGTGTGTTGTAGTTTAAGTTATACGGCATGCAGGCGCATGCCCTGTGTTACATTGTCATGGCCTGTCTTGCGCTACCTTATTGTTCCACATTATCTCATTAACGGCATGACTTTAGGAAAAACGTTATTGAACATAAAATATGTGTTCTGAGTTTCTCTGCAACATTTGTTTTTTTTTCCAGAAACATTTCTCATTATTAGAAGAATTGAGTGAAATATTACTATAAATGTACGTAGGTCTTCATGTAAAGTACCGCTATTCTTGTCAGATTTTAACGAAAGTAGAATTTTTTTTCGACAGTCCTAGTAATTAACCAACTTGATGCACAAAATCTTATTTTATGATAAGTTTATCATATGCCTCTACATGTTTCGAGCACCATGTGCTTATCATCAGGAGGTCAAAATTGTATTATACAGCATCTGGTATCATCACACCTGGAAGTGGTCGTCCCGTGCACAGGTTGAGAGAAGATTCTTCTTCTTCTTCTTCTTCTTCTTCTCTCAACCTGTACACGGGACGACCACTTCCAGGTGTGATGATACCAGATGCTGTATAATACAATTTTGACCTCCTGATGATGAACACATGATGCTCGAAATATGTAGAGGCATGTAATAAACTTATTATAAAACAAGGTTTTGTGCATAAAATTGGTTAATTGGTAGGATTATACTGAGATGCACGGTCCGCAAAACATTACAATTTTTTTTCGAAAGGTTTTAGAAAAATAATCGAGTGTCATTTCATGAAGATCCGTCCAGTGGGACCCAAGTTGTTTCTTGCGGGCGGACGGGGACGGGAGGGGGGCTGACGGACGGACAGGCATAGACATGACGAAAGTACAAGTCGTTTTTCTCAATTTTGCGAACGCGCCTTATGAATACACATCATACAATAAAATATTCAGTTCGTACCTCACAGAGAACACTGCAATTCTATTACGAAGACAAATCGGTAAATGCCATTGGGGGAATTATCGTTCTATACTGTGAGATATGTGTGGACCGCGGTGGCACAGTGTTTAAGGTGCTGTGCTACAAATCGGAAGGTCGCTGGTTCGATTCCAGATGGTGTCATTGGAATTTTTCATTGACATAATCCTTCCGATCGCAAAATGGCCCTGGGGTCGACTCAGCCTCTAACAGAAATGAGTACCAGGATCATTTACTGGGGGGTAAAGGCGGCCGTTGCGTAAGGCTGACAATCTTACCACCATCCTGTGCCGTTGTCATGTCATCTAGGAACCTTAACTTCCTGCAACCCTCTGGGCCACTCCAGGCTTGTAACGGGAATGCTTTACCTTTTACTGTGAGATATGTAACGCCTAAGCACTGTGTAGGGAATATGAATAATTTTGGTGTTAAACCGTGCTGTAATTATACTAACCACTACGATTTAAAGGGTTAAGATATCGTTTGCGAAAACCTACGGAAACGTAATCCATGATAAGTGTTAGCCCGGTTAAGGCTCGAACTAAGTACTTACCTAGTATGAAGTCAGACTCTTCAAAGCCTAATTGAATTTGTTGTGGCCGGCCATGTGTTAGAAGGCTACACCGTCATACTGGCTTATACTAGTGGAAATAAAGGTCATTATCAACATTCCCTACTGACAGGGTTTCAGTATGGATCAATAACATCAAGGTCAAAACATCGTCCTCTAGGAAATGTGAACGTAGAAACGGAACGACTGCGACGAAAGTTACGAACACAATACATCGCTCTCAAACTTTCGTAGTACAGTCATTCTTTCGAAACCCGAAGCGATGAAGTAAAAGGTTATAAAACTGGAAGAATAACTCGGAAATTACTGTGAATGATGCTCGTATTTTTCCCACCGTTGAAATTCACAAGGCAGCTAGTTTGATTCATTATTATTTTGGCCGACAGCATAATGAAAGTAGCCGAGAGGCGACATTCGTTTGTTGCCCGAAACTGATTACTATTGTAGTGCTTTTCAGAACACAGTATTGCTTGCAAGACAAACAAAATTTACGACGCGCATGTACGTGTCGTAAGAATTTACGCCCATTATTTTGAATGGCGTGCAATCCGCGTTGCAAACAGTGGTTAGCAGCATGAATAACGAAGATGGGTGGGTATCTAGGAAGTTTTATGCTTTAGAATTGCGGTTTCGTACGTGTCGTTCGGAAGAAAGGCGTTAGTTACTTTCCAGCGTAAGGGCTGATCTCCATTTGCGTGTGTCAGTAACATGAAAAACTAAATTTAACCTATTGCCGCAAATGCCTGTTCACAGCGTATAACAGTAGACGGAAAACTCTAAAAAAAAACTATCCTTCGTGAAATCCACAGAATTTTTCTCTTCTCCTTTAAGATTATTAAGGTTGCTTTTAACATTGTCAGCTCAACGGTTGTGGTTTAGCAACGTATTCCGAGAACCGTTGTCTTCTTGTCACATTATTGTGTTGGTGACCGTGAAGCTGATGTTCGTCACGGGAATTCTTCACAACAACAGAGGCAGGAACATGTTATGCTTGTATTAGCTTTATAATGATTATGGAAGTATATCTTTTTGTAAAAATATCAGCAATATAAAGAAGTGTCACTGCATAAATATGAGTATTTGCTACAGAAACAATGAATGTCTAAAGTGCCTACCATAACATTGATTGGAGAGCCAAAACGTTTAGTTCTATGGCATGTGCTGTCTCACGAAAATCGGGAAATTATGGCTAACACACTACCTAGACGTAATGTGGTAATCGATGGACACGTCCAGCTGCTTAATAGGATTGTGAGTAAGAAAGAAGCACAATAGACCTACAGGTCCTTCGGAACCCTAGAACTGGGTTTCAGTAAGTTTTCCGATTGTCGATATGAATGTAATTTAACTTATCCGCTACTTTGCTGCAGCTGACACGTGACTTATTATGGCTATCATTCCTCGTAATTTCGGAAACTACTCCCCACCTCCTGTCACTTGTAAAAACACTCCGTCGATGTGCTTCGGCTCCTAGCCATGTGCAAAGACGGCGTTATCTTTAGGTAACACGTTACTTTATTAAAACAAATTCTGCGCTAATCTGCGGTATTTTTTAAAATCAACTTAACTGTCTTTTTCAGTGTTTAAGGGTTTTGTATCCAATACTTCGTTTGTACTACCTTTTTCTGACTACTGATAAGATTATTTTTGTTCTTTATGCTAAAATCTTATTTTAGTATGTTTGTAATGTTCTGGTGTTGTATTTATGTAATTGTGCTGAATTTATAATCGGAACTCGTGCTGTTAAGTTAGCACATAACAAGTACCCATTGAATTTTTAAAGTTATTCACGTCCGTACATTAATAAACAAGTAATGTAACAGAACCAAAAAATGAACTGGTGTTAAAATGATATTTTTTACACAGAATCCATCAGAACCCCGAAATGTTTCGATCTGTCGTGATCATCTTCAGGGAGTTAATGAACATTCTTTGCTTTATTGATGTAATAGATCAAGACAGATCAAAACATGTCGGAGTTCTGATTGATTGTGTGTAAAGATACAATTTTAACATTAGCGCATTTGTTAGTTTTGTTATATGAATTACTTATTGAATTATTAATATTATTTAACATCGTCACACTGAGTCGCAACAGCCAACACTCACCAGCGTTGTGCAAGCGGCGCTAACTTCACCAAATGTGATGTCCTATGCCACTCCCGGCCCAGTTCGTTTGTTGTCTGGTGCGTCGTGTTAGGCAACAGAGTACCCGCCTAGTCACGTGACAGTGACAAAGCAGATTGAGTACCCGCCTAGTCACGCGACAGTGACAAAGCAAATTCGCCTCAGAAGGGTCATGTAACCCTTTTGTCACCTAACAGTTATGTGGAAAATTCCTCCTGCAGCTCTGCTGGGAAGACCTTGCCTCTCCACCACGATTTTATATCCACTAATTGTTTGTGCTTTAAAATTCCGGCTTCGTTGGTCTGCCTACCTAACCTGCAGATGTACAGAATTGTGTTCATCTCACGTACTGGCCACAGAATTTCAAGGCGCATACGCTCTTGGACAGTGCAAACGCTGTGATCACTTTCTAAGTATAGTAGAGAAGCGCGTCATGTTCTACAGGGTATACACAAAAGAATGGTGCGGTTTCAAAAGTTAACAAGAAATTTATTTCTCACCTTACACCACGGGCACAATGTACACCGTCAGCAGCAGCAGTAGCTGTCCAAGTTTCTCATGCGCAACTAGCAGTTCGCTTCTCATGCTTACTGCAGGGCCAGTTTCCCAGATGGCGTCACAGCAGGAAAAGGCTTTCTGTGTGCTCCGTTTTGAGGTGTCCAGATCTGTGATTACAGTGCAGCGTGAGTTTCGTGCACGGTTTAGAAAAGATGCACCATGCAGGAATAACATAACTAGGTAGTACCGACAGTTTGTGGTAACTGTTTGTGGAAAATTGTTAACTTTTGAAACCGCACAATTCTTTTGTGTATATCACCATTTATTAACCAAAATTTTTGCACAACACTGTGTACATAAAATCACATATCAGTTTCCATTTCGACGCCTTTCGGTGTCTACAGACACCATCTTGAAGGACTCCAGTCTAACTGCAAATTCTTCGCAACGCATCAAATGTTTGCAAGCACAAAACCAAGGAACCATAATAATTGCAAGTAGTATACTACCCGCCGCTATATTTCTCGCAACTTCTCACAGCTTCCCAACTCTGAATGATCACCCATCTTAGCTTATTTATTATTCCAGCACGGCACTAAGAAATCCCTTCCCCCACTACAATACACCTGCAGCTGCCAACTATACCGTAGACAACTTAGGATGTCTACACAGCCACAGCAGTAGACCGGTGTGACACTCAGCCCCCAACACAGGCAAGAAAATACTGCACCACAGGACCAAACACCGGCCCAGGCCTACCGCACCCCACGGGGCGTGAACCGACTCCGGCACGTTCACTACATTGTCATAGACAAACAGGATAACACAGTCATATGCTTGGTTCTTTACCATCTGCACACACGCCCACCGACTTTGTGTAAAACGAGATCTCGTTCCCCCATACCTACACTAATACTAATAATTGCTCTGTGTTATATCATATCTATATAGCTTCTTTGATAAAATTTTATCCAACCTGATGACGGCCACAACAGCATTGGCCGAAATATGTAGTTGATTTTGATAAGTTATATAACATGATAATATAGTTGTGTTATGACTGCTATATCCTTATAGAATTATTACCTTAGGTTCTAAGAAACACAATGGGGATGACGCTCCTTGAAACAGATGCACAACTTTGAATGCCATTAAACTTTAATTACAATTAATTGACGTATTTCAGGTGCGATAATTACTGGCCGAACAAATGTGCTTGGATAGTGATCAGTTACATTTGTTGAGTTTATTGCATGTAATCAAAAATACACGAGTCTTACTACATAAAATTTTGCATGTGACTGACAAAGTAAAGTGCTCAAGACAGTTTGCTGCGAAACATTTCTCTGAATACGTTGGCTCCTTTCTGGTTGATATCGTCGTAGCCTTCGAGGTGCGTCTTCATCTTGTCATACCAGGCGGCCACGTTAGGGAACGCCGAGATATCTGCTCCAAAAGCCTGTGATATGATAGGGTAAAGCATTACTATATTTCGACATTGTGATACAGTGCTTCAGAAACTGCTGCTGCGGGAATGGCAGTGAGCTGGATCGCAGTGTGTAACCACTGACATCGAGTACGACATTCTTAGCGCAATATGCGGGAACGAATAAATATTTGAGTAGAATATTTACATTTACTGCAGCAAACAAACAGATACACACTGATACAATATACTCTGTCATATATAATAATCGCCGGTCCCACTGGCCGTGCGGTCTGAGGCGTAGGTCTGCGGCCGCTCGCCTGTTGCGATTGTGGGTTCGAATCCCACCGGGGGCATGAATGTCTGTCTGTTGTAAGTGTTATATGTCGTCAGGTAAGTGTTATGTGTTGTCAGGTAAGTGTTATGTGTTGTCAGGTAGAGGTCTCTGCGACGAGCTGATCACTCACCCAGAGGAGTCCTGGGGGCTGTTGCGCCAAAAAAAAATATTAATATTCGCTGACACATAAATGTAAATATCTCTTAATGAACGGATATGGAATATATAAAAGTTCATTTGGATGGAATTTTATCGTTTTTTTGTGTTATTGTTAAAAACCTACCCAATTTATAATATGTAGTGTGAAATTGTACTTTTTTTGCTAGTTGTTGTTGTTCGAAAGATGACGTAAGAAAATCGGATATTCTTGTTGTGCCGCATAGAAAGCCATGACGTCCATTTCGTAAAACATTCATCCACAACAGAACTGATGAACATTTTATGCGGTTCGGCAAACTTCGGAGAAATTCCCTGTGCGTGCATGCAACATGAAATTCAGTACGGAGAATGAAGAATTAATGCGCACTTACAATTATGTGTATATATGTGTATAATGTGTATACGTATGTATAGTTTTAACTGTTTATTGTCTAGACATCTTGCGCCATAAAAATACTGACAGTAATAGGAAAAATTCTGTGTCTAGGCAATGTGAACAGCTCTGCAACAGTATGTGGATCAGCAACTTGACAGACCTGACTGCGGGCACAGAACAGTGACAGCAGCGAAGGACGGAATTGTTAAAGACACAAACTGTGGAAAACTGAACATAATCACATTGCCTGTACCAGAAAACGGGGTCTTCTAAAGTAAATATTGTGTGGATTTTCAACATAGTACACTCAGATTGTCAAAGAAGGCCCTCTGAAGAGTAAATCCAATCACTCAGTACAAAAAAAAAAATAATAAATCTCCACTACAGTCTGAAATTCCGTAAAATCCTGACTGACCTTTGGATTTGTTAATAATTATAACACATAATGTGAAACTTTATAGAATATTAGTAGTGCGCATAAAAATAAGCAGCATCTTTGGAATAAACGCGTCAAGTGTGTGATTCTTCCAGCACAAATCTTGACATTCATTTTAACAACGTTCATTACCAAATTCGATTAAACAACAGCATACAGTTCAAGCACGCTATATTTTTGAATTCTTAATTTACACAAAGCAAGACCTGAAGTATACACATTTGTGTGTATTGGTTTCTGGGGGGCGATAACGTGCGAAATACTTTAGTTTTTCTTTCCTAATGAATACTTTCAGCAATTCTGTGATAAACGTTACGTTAAAGAAAAAGAATTTAGGTGCTGGATCAAAAAGCCTCAAGAGTGTTCAGACCATAAATTTGGGCCGTTCAACCGGTAGCTAGAGGGCAAAGCCCACGACACAGTGTCATGTTACTCGCGGGTACAGCTGCCTTCTAATCTTTCCTTGGCAACGCAGCCGAGATAGAAAGCCCAAACAATTTTGAAAACTTAAGGGCTGTTTGTTTAGGGAGACATACAGTACATTACTACTTCACTTTATAAAAGTCTGATTAAAATAACTACACCCTAGCCTGCTTTGCTGAGTGTACTATGTTGAAAATTCACACAATTTTTAATTTAGAAGACCCCATGTTCTGGTACAGGCAATGTGGTTGTGTTCCAGTTTTCCGCAGTTTGTGTCTTTAACAGTTCCGTGGTTCGCTGCTGTCACTGTTCTATGCCCGCAGTCAGGTCTGTCAAGTTGCTGATCCACATACTGTTGCAGAGCTGTTCACATTGCCTAGACACAAAAGAGATTTTAAGCTGTATTCTTGTCTTTCGTGAATAATTTATCGCATTGAGAATTGATACAGTTAGAATATGTAGTCTTGAATGAGGTCGATACTGATAGTGTGTGTGTGTGTGTGTGTATGTGTGTTTTATGTGCACACTGTTTCTAAGAAAACAAAGTTAAATTTGAGCATATGCACAGTAGGTTTATGTAACACGAGACGAACTAAAATTAAATTCCCAGATATTTCAGCATATCTGTTCTACAAAATTTTACAGGCCGTGATTCATAATTTCAGAGTCGAAACGTGTAGCCGAATGCGATCGGTAATTTTTGCGTTCATTTATAACTTTGGGCAAAGAAATCACGAATTCTCTTCGTGTTATCATATTGATTTATGTATAGAGAATTACAGAGTGTGGAAAAAAGTTCTCTTACAGCCATAACAGTAGTGCAGTGCTGTGTGTATTGTGCTTGGTTAGAGAGTGGATTTGCAATTATTTGAAATAAATTAACGGTGATACGAAATCACGTACCTCTGAGTTTGACACAGTTACGACAAGAGAAATATCAGCGATGTTCATGCTGTCTCCTGCGACCCAGTCTTGGTCCTGTAGGAACTGATTCAGGAAACCGAGTGCTTCAATAATCTTTTCTAGTTTTTCCGGTTGAGCTTCTTGTCCGCGGAGGAGAACCGGAACCTGAAGAAGGCATGGATCGGATATTGTTTACCAATTAATCCTGGACTCTTCTGAATACTAGGTATCTGTTTGCTTCATGTGCCTAGGTTCAGGAATTCTTACTTGATATAAAGATATTTTGTTCACTACTACATGTTAATGCCGGCTGGCCTGAGTGGTTAATATATTAACCTTTTAAAGTCCAGTAGTATCTACATGTTCCACCTGCTGTAACATTAGAAGATTTCTCATTTTGCCACAGGGTAGGTTTTTTAATATTTATAGCATGATTATCACGCTAATGACCGATATCTCCCAAAATAACACAACCTGATTGATCTATCTATTTGAGACAGACTTTGCTTTCTGTTAAGATAGGAACTGATGGCTTGTGTATAACGTGCATGAAGGTATGTATTTAAAGAAAAAGAGTGGTTTGTCATTTAGCATTAACGAACTCCACAGAGCACTCGTGAGATAATTTATGTACCAGAAAACGGGAGATCCTGGGCCATACTAACCTGCAGCCACAGAATTATATATATTAAAGAAATTGGGAAGTAACAACATGTTTGATGAAGGATGTTGTGTTATGAGATGTGACACAATGTAATTTTATAGACACGTATCAACGTTTCGGAGAAATTTATTAGCTCCATTTTCAGGATTTGAGAGTTCTGTCATAAAGAATTAGGCAGTGCCTTCCGGCGAAATAGTAGTACCTATCCACCAAACTGCACGGTACCCTGTCACAGAAGACAGTTATCTTCGTAGTCACAACCGACTTGGGTAAAATTCGCTAAAGGGTGTCTTCACGTAATGCCGATGTGAAAATCGGTATAGTGAAAGCTATACTTTACTTAGGGGCTCAAACGAGTTTCTTTCCTTACATTCCACATTTTTAATCCGATTTCGATGAAATTTGTTATTAGATATCTTCACTTACGGCTGTTGAGCACTTGTGAGTTTTGTGAGAGCCGGAGTAGGGTAGGGGCATAAATGAATATATATATATATATATTCATTTATTTATTATTTTATTTACGAATGTAATATGTTTTCTTTTGGGTAATTCCCCGGCGTCTGAGTTCTAATAGCCGACGTTTCGGAACACTGTATCGGTTCCATCTTCATAGACACTCGCTTTCCCATTGGCTCCGCCACTTGCTTGCCAAAACCCTGTCAGGTATAAATACACCACACATCCCATGCCTTGTCATACTTCATCCACCTGCCTATGATGATGGAACCGATACAGTGTTCCGAAACGTCGGCTGTTAGAACTCAGACGCCGGGGAATTACCCAAAAGAAAACATATTACATATAGAACACGGCGAAAGCTTAAAATCAAGAATTTATTTACGGGTTTACCGTGAAACCGTGTGGCCTTCTGATGGTGCAAAACCCTCTGGTAGAATTACGGAGTAAACCATCCGCAATCTTGTACTGTATAATTTAGGTAAGTGTTTATCTTTACTGAGATACATCATATACTTCTTTAACACCACAGCAGCTATGAGATAAGATAGGCGATATCAGTAATTCAGCCGTATGAAATACTAATAACTGTCTCAGTTAGTAACTGACACCTTGTTACAGAGTTCGTATTGACAAGGTCGCAGTCGCTCATTTGCGTGCGTTTTATGGGAGCCACAATTTCGTTATTTATGCATAAGAACCGGTCTGTGGTCCCGTGACTAGTACTACGAAGGGAATTTTCCCAGACAAAATGTAAAACAATTCCTAATGACACGTACCGCGTAATCTGCGTTCCTGTGATGAAGGGTGCCGGCATCAAAGTAGAGCCTCTGATCCACCACGGCGCGCTTTTTGGGATCCGTAGGATACAATGAGTCGTCCTTCCCGTATCGATTCACCAGATAACCCATAATGGCACGGCTGCGAATAAAAGTGACACCTGTTACTACGTAATGTTTTGAGCTGTCAGACAGCTCCTGCATCGATATCGATCGTTTGCTTAGTCGGTACTTTGCTTAGGGTTGTTTGTAATTCGAGAAGATTAAGGTTATTGTAAGGAAACAATTATGTATGGACATGACCGTCATAACACAACTATATTGTCAATTATATATAACATGTCAACTACATGTTTCGGCCAATACTATTTTTGCCATCATCAGGTTGGATACAATTATCGGAGAAAACTACACGATATATAATATGATACAGTATAACCATCAGTGTTGGTGTAAGTAGAGGGGGACGAGATCTCGTTTACAAAGGAGTTGGAGGATGTGTGTGCAGAAGGTTTAATATGCAGATATATACATGTCATGTTACGTCTATGATTTCATACTTACACCAACACTGATGGTTATACTGTATCATATTATATATTGTGTAGTTTCTCCGATAATTGTATCCAACCTGATGATAGCCAAAAATAGTATTGGCCGAAACATGTAGTTGACATGTATAATTGACAATATAGTTGTGTTATGACGGTCATGTCCATGCATAATTGTTTCCTTATGTTTTAACCAACCCAACGGGGATGACACTCCCTAAAGTTAAGGTAACTGTGTTGTCACGTGTACAGCTTAAACCGTCTTCCGTGTTCAGTAAAGGTACCGGTGACAAGTTACGTTTTTCTGTTAAGTGTCGCTGTACCATACGGTTCTGCCTGTCCTTTCTAGAAAAGACATCATCACTTCGTTTAAGTTAGTAACAGATTAGTAGACACGTATGACGTACTGTGTATGTAGATACGAATTATGAATGCGCGCGCGTGTATGTATGTACGCGTATCCACACGTGGGCATGTGTTTTCTCTACATCAGAACTATTGTGGAGCTATTAATAAACTTTAATGTATGTATGATTCACTTAACGTTGCCCTCAATGCATCAGGCGATATAACTTCCAGCGGTAAGATGACACCTTAGCATGTGAAAGGAAACGGCCATGGCGTTATTTGAAGTGCTATATCGGCATTTGCTTGAGAGAGCTGAGAGCACATGACGATGAACATCACGGTAGTGGTTGTTCTGTACTAAATTCCAAAAGGGAACCTCCAGATTACAACTGGGCTATCCAAGAGTAGCCACACTTTTAAAACCACACATAAAATTTCAGTGGTATCTGGACACATGCCTGCATGATGCCAAACATGTTTGCTAAGGGATGTTTGGAAATATAAATGTGTGTATTGTAAATGAATTTAACAGAGACATGGAAGAAATACGTAGAACCTCAGACATTCTTCACAGAAATTGGAAAAATATCGCCTCGTATCTTTGAAGTGCATGTAGAAAAATTACCTTTCGCACAGGACGAAACCGTCGTCATCGATAGTTGGGATCGTGTGTTGAGGATTTAACTGAAACAGGAAAATAAAATCCAAGTCAGTGTGCATTTAGTTTTGTCTTGTATGTGAATCGTCAGTTATCGTAAGCAGCTTGATTCGTGTTAGTGGGTGTTCTTCGGGCAGATGTGTAATGTAACGGCTTGGGAGGCACCGTTTGTGTTGAATGTTTAGCATTTGAAAGACTTTCTTAAATTATGACGAAACATGACACAAAAGGCAGTCACTAAACATATAAAAGATGTGTAATTGCTCTTTCTTCTTAGATATTAAAAAATATTACCTTTTCAGAAGGAAGTGGTATGGAATCAGAGACAAATGTTTGTTTGTGTGTGCCGATCTTGAAAGGAATAGTTTCTGGGGAATTAAAAGAATCCGACATTTTTCATAACTATCTGGGTACCACTTTGTGACACCTGCTTGTTACATATGTGAAATATACCGCACTATTTAATAGGACAGAGTGTGAGCCATACTGGGAGGCCAGGACAAAAATAATGAAAAACTGATTTTGCCTCTTTTCTATTACTATTTTTGTGACTACTCCTTACTATTAGGACTTTTATACTTACCTTGAATGTTGTTTATAGTACTTATAGTATTTATAGTGCAATTTTATTGTTTTATTTTTATTGGTCGCGTAGGGCAATGATAAATAATCACTTTACCTGCCATTAGGAAAACAAACATACGTGAAATTGGTTCAGTTTCACACCTTGGTGAATTCGGCAGTCAGATGTTCGCCAGCCATTATGTTAACTGATTTGAGATTGAACTCGATGCCCATTCTTTTCGCCAGCAACAGGACGGCGCGACACGGAGGGCTGGGAGGGAAATAATAAAGGTCCATCGGCATTTTCGGCTTACTATCGCTGGCTCTGCAAATAAGTTGGGTTATGTTAATGCTACATCGTCTTCAGAACAGTAAACACTGTTGTTATGCTTTAGTGATTATAACCTAACCCACCCTATCAGTCGGGCGCATGTCTTAAACCCAGGGAATTTAAGTGTTTTAAGTAACGGAACAGTAATTTTATAAATAATTGGACACTATTAATATTATTTGTATTATTTCACGATTATTAGGGCTTACATATGTTTGCTGGTATGGATGTGTCTTTGAAAAATTTATGCACCGCTAGCCTCGGTATCACGTAAACAGACTTCTCACATCCTGAGTTGGAAACAGACTGCTTACTTACGTTGAGGTTTCAAACTCGCTCAGTTGAAATCCTTCCCCCCTTAAATATTCTTACTGTTCCCAATTGGCTAACTGTTTAAATCCCACTACTCACTAATAGAATCAACACTCAA